>JAABUY010000197.1_pt1 | contig 121577 bp, 97 predicted proteins | sample 5560271 | NCBI WGS metagenome assembly JAABUY01 (sample SAMN10711886, study PRJNA513374) | rock metagenome | isolation source: Antarctica rocks | place: Antarctica: Victoria Land, University Valley
TCCGCTTGCCTTCTCGCCCAATCTGGACCCTTTATCTCCGGCTCACGTGCAAAGCGTCTACTCTCATCGTCGAGCCCATCCATCCCAAGCGCCGAAGGCATTTGATACGTGGACTGTTGATAGCCAAGTATATCACCGTCTGAGCGTCGAAAGTCATTCGCCGGGCTTACAAAGGATGGACTCCGATGCCTTCGAGCGTTGCTTGATGCTCTCTGGTGTACATGGTAGTCTGGTAGCGGAAGATCCGCGGAGCGCCCGGCGCTGGTATTAACTGTAACAGGACGCGGTTTGCTGCTACTGAAAGAATCCGAGCGGGTGGACTGTGTGTTCGCTGCTTTCAATGTGTCTTCGTACGTCTTCCCGCCGCCAGGTTGCGCACTATAAGGTTTGCGTTCACGTTCAAGACTTGGAGGAGACTGTGTTGGGTTTGTATCGTCGATGGCAGATTCAACGGAAATGGTTGAGTAAGGTTTTCGCTCCCGCTCCAGGTTGGGCGGTGCAAATGATGAACCTTCATTGGCCGAGCTTTCAGGATGTTTGGCAGTTGTTGGTAGTGGTGGCACGGGAGGTGTTTTTCTGGGCAGGTCAATGTCCGCATGGTCTTTAACAGCATGCTCAAAACGCTCTCGGATCTTGCGATCATCCAAAGAGGGGAACAATCTCCTTGAGAGCTCTTTGGGAAATCGTTCCTTTTTATCGTCCGGATTGCTTATGGGCATGTCGAGAACGGCTTTTTGCAACCGTTCATACTCCTGATCAGGGTTTGCCTGTATCAAAAGTGTGACCCAACGCTCGAATCCAACGGGTGTCAAACCAGGGATTTCTGGCCTCTCGTCGTTGCGTTCTTGCACTAGGTGATGTTGGCATTCGAGCGCTCGGTACAGTCTCGATATGTTTGAGGTATCGTGGTCGAAGATGACTACGGAGATTAGTGTGCAATATACGGTCATATGTGAGCATGGATAACCTACGGTTCCAGGGATAGGGTTCGGATGGCAGCTTGACATCTTGGTAGTACTTCAACATCTTTGAGGGTGTCACCACGATACTGTGACACGGTTCATAGTCCTCGATCTGCATGTCTTGATTAGCCCCTACCAAGAAGAACAGTGCGCGAACCAGGCACAGCTGGATTGTTGAACCTACAAGGTGAATAGCAAGTCCTCGCAGAAATTGTCCAATCCGAACCGTGGGATGTCCTGCTTCATCGAATAGCTGACCCCAGATTTTCTCCAAAGTAGTCTCTTCCTTGCTTGTAGAGAGTCGTACGGGACCCTTAGGCCGTCTGTGGTCATGATCACTACTCTGGGTTGAGGGTGAAGAAGATTTGCGCTCAGTTTCGTGCACGAACTGGGACTCTCGAATGCTATGAGGATTTAGATTCGATGCTGAAGATTGCGGTGGTGAGCCGTACATGGGGTGTTCTGGCTTCAAACGTGGTGAAGGTGGACCGTAAGCGCTCCGATTGGTCATCACTGGAGAGGTGCCCGACCGATTTGAAGGAGGGGACTGTGCCGCTGGCGGAGGAGGGGCGGGTTGTTGCTGTTGCTGAGGGATTGGTGTCCCGCCCTCCAGGCCTGTGGTCTTCAATTGTTTGATCACATTCTCGGTGATCTGAGCCACCAACTCGGGCGGGACATAGCTGGACGGTTCGGCCTTGTGAAAGGCTGACGATACCGCCTCATTGATTTGGTGCTGCGACTGTGACGGCCGAGTTGCGTCTGGAGCAAAATCATCTGTCCGAGCACTGGAATGATCTCCTGGCCGAGCTCTGGGGATGTTGGAAGCGTATTGATGCGGGTATCCGCCGGGGTAGTGAACGCGTGGGTCCGAGTATTCGAAGAAGGCTGGCTGTTCCGCTGGTGGTGGACTACGATAACCGTCGTAAGCCATGCCTACTGCTATGGCAATCGCGTTGGTGGCACAATCAAGTGATTACCACAACGAGGAAGCTGTCTTGGTGATATACTATGTTTGCTAGTCGTTGCAAACGGAGGAGCTGATTGAATGGTTTCAGATTCGCTAGATATCCGGCTGCATGTTAAGGTCGCATAAGTGACTATCGTGGCTCATGCAAGTCCTTGGTAGTGACATGACATGGAGCTTCCAGAGTTCAGTAGGCTGTCGATCCAAACGATAAATGTCCCGAGGTAGGGAAGTGGTGAAGTGAAGCTTCAGAGCCTTGTTGACAAGTACTGTAGTTGTTGATTATCTTGAGGTAGGGTGATTGGAGGAATGGGCCTGACCTTGTGATGTTGATGCTGAGAAATACCTACAATACCTGGAGGTACCTTAAGGTACAGCTATTCCTAGAATGTTGGCTCCAAGGGGCGCATAGCAAGAATTTGTAGAAAATAAACAGTAAAACCTGCCTAAATTTCCTTCTCTCTAATCATCATTCACAAAATCAATCTTGCTGTCTTTCTCAACATTGTCATCATCACTGTCACTATAAGACATCCTCATAGTCTCAATCACAACATCAGAGACAATATACAAATGAATCTGAAGTGTGAAATGTCATTTAAGATCATAGTGAAGATCACAGAATATAGTCAAAAGTATATTGAGAGAATGTAAAGAAATCTATAAAATTAAGAGTCAGTCACTGTACTTAAATTGTTTAAATTAAGAACATTAAGACTACTTACAGTTACTATAACAGAGATAGATCTCAATTTAAAGAGAGAGATTTAATTTATTAATAATTAATATAGAAAGTACTTGATTTTCTTAAAAATCAATTCACAGCATATCTGAATGAGATGCAGAGATATATTTAATATAAATATGAAATTTAAATCAGCATTAATACTGTCAATCTCATCATTAAACAGACTGACTAATCAAGAAAGCAGATAAGCATTTTCTTGTCATTATTACTGTTATTAAGAGAGTGATTTTTAATGTTAAAAATAAGTCATTAAACATTCTTAAAAGATTCATAATAACTGAATGATGCAGCTGAGTAGTTAACATGTTAATTAGCTAATCTTTATTAATAAAAGCATCATCAATCTCTGTACTACAGACAGAAAGTTTAACTAAGCTGTTGTAAGAAAGTAAACAGTTATGAAGAAGTTCTTTTAGAAAGAAAAGCACTATAATATTTTTTCAGCATATATAATTGATGATTATATTGCTTGAGAGATCTATGAGAAGAAGATGAACAAGAAAATGTTCAATATTTTTATTTAAAAGAAGATCTTATCTTTATATAAGTAATTTTCAGAGTCATGCAGTGTTCTATGCATAAATAATTGTGAAATACATTGTTTAGAGATAAGTCTTCATACTAATATAAGTATTCTTGCTATTACTATTGCTAATCTCAGTGACAGAAGCTTACAATTATGTATTATAAGATCAGTATTGTTTTTGCATTTCTCTCTTTCTATTCATCAGACTACAACTTTATCAAGAAGTTGTTTAGTGAATTAAAGACATAAATGCAGAGACATAAGACATTAATGAAGAGATTTAAAAATAAGTTTTCAGCATTTATTTATATGACTGTACAGAAGTATAAGGCAAAAGACAATTCAGAGAGACATTTTTGAAACAGCTTTATTAATTGTATATAAATATATTATTATAATGAATTAACTATCATTTCTCATTGTCTTTAACACTTACAATGCTTTCTGCTTCTTCTTAAAATTATAAATCTCTATAGAATAAATCTTTATAGTTGTTACATGTCTTCTTTTCTTCTAATATGAATGTAAAACTTTCTTTAATCATCATTTAAAATTAACTGAAATGCTCAGCTTCTTTTATATCTGCTTAATGATTAGCTGTATATTCTGTGAATTGTACATCTTTTTTAAAAGAATATCACAATAATTCATCAATTATATCTTTAAAGTAGAGTGTTTTCACTTAAATTAAGTAAAGAAGTTCTGCAGTTATGTTTTAGAATCAGTGCTTAAGTTAAGTAAACTGCTGATAAGTGATACTGCAGACAGTGCTGACAAAGATGTAATGAAATGTGTTTTTTATGAAGACTGTAAAGTCTGTGATGAAGATAATGAAGATAATGAAGATAATGAAGATAATGAAGATGATGAAGAAGACAGTGAAGATATGAACTGTGAAGAAAGCAGTTAAGAAGAAGATAAAGAAGAAGAATATTGAATTGAGATATATAAAACATAATGTGAAGATTGTGAAGACTGTAAAGACTATAAAGAAGAAGAAGAATGCTGTAATGCTGCAATTAATGAAGTTAGTAGTTTTAGTATAGTCTTAACATTACTGAAAGAAACTGTAAAAATAAAGATTTCTGATGCTGATGTTGATGCTGATGAGAAAGTGTAAATTTGAATGAGATGAGACAGTGAAGATGTTGTAAATATTGACAACATGAGAAAGAAAGAAGACAGTGTAATTAATAATGAGATTTTCTTCTTTAATTGATCAGCTGACATAATCTTCATGTTAATGAGTAATGTATAAATCATTACTTTATTCTTATTAACAGTCTTTGCTTACATTTAAATAGCTGCAGAGTCAAGAATCTCATGAATGTCATTGCAGAAAAGATAGTAATGATTATAGTTGAGATATATCTTATCATTATATTGATAATGAATAACAATAATATTTAATGTATAATTAAAGTGACCATCAGGTCAGGTCAGGCTCAGATTTTAGAACTTAACTTAACTCATTAGGCTTTACTTTGCAATCTGACTCAACTCTGTGCAGAGTTGAGTTTCAGACAGAGTCAGATCAGATTATTCTTGACAGCTCAGACTAAAACAGAATTAGTTAGTTTTTGTTATTAAGCAGTTTTATATTGGCAGCAGCTACTATTGCAACATTTTTGATTAACATTGCACACAATTCTTCTTGTTTAACTACATGTCTGCTTTATAAGCATTATATGTGAATGTTATTAACTTAATTATCAGATTACTCATTCTCTACAGAGCAAAAATACATTAACTAGTACACTCTATCTTCTTAGTAAGTCTGCAACATATAAAAGATTGCTTTCATCTTTTGTAATTTCTCTGATGTTATCAGATTTTCTTTCTTATATAGCTCAGCAACTATATCACAAATAAGTCATGAAAGAGATTCTTAATATGCAAGAACTTATATTTTTAAAAAATGTATAAAGATATGTCTCACTTGCCTTCTGCAAATTTGTGATGACTAACTGATTTCACTTTAAGCTGTCATTATACTGATTAAAAATCTCTTTAATCAGCAATAAGAAGAATTCTGAATCTAAAGTAAAAGAATGCAGCTTCTGTCAATACTGCTGCTGCTGCATTGCATGAGCTGATCAGAGAGCATTAGAATTGAGTGTTTTAATCTAATTTAATGATGTAATTATGTGATTCACTTAGCTCTTTTTGTGCAGAAACTGATTTGAAAGAAGAAGAATTGTTAATGATTTAATTTTCTTCTTTAAAGATATCATGCTTGACAGTCTGTTCTTTGCTTTCATTTTATGAACTTAATTCTATCTTATACATCTTTATCTGTAATTCATATTCTGTTCTCTTCAATGAATTTTGTGTTGTCAGATTCACAAGCTTTAGAGTCTGCTTAATATTTTTTTGTGACTTTGACTTTTGTTGTGACTCTGTCATGCTATACAACATAATTCTAATGTCAGTTTCTTTACTGTGAGAAGATCTATACTTAGTAAAGGAATTGCAACTAACATGATTGAGATACTACACTTTACAAATTGTATTTATTGCTTTAAATTTCTCAGATAGTAGCTTAAGAAGAAATGATCATAAATTAATAAATCTGAATAATTGTGCAGCTTAATTTGAATTGATCTTAGTTATCTACAAATTCACTGATAACAAAAACACAGCATTTATGTAAACAAATAATAGTATAAAGACTTAGCAAATTCATTTATCTTTAACACAACACTTTTTACATTTTCTTTCTACAGAACATCTTACTTTTTGTATTAAGCTTTTTACATTTTCTTTCTGCATCATGTAAGTAAAGTAAGTAATGAAGAGATATGATGCTGACTTTTATTTTAGAGATACATCATTAAGACAGAGAAAACTGAGTGCAAAGATTATCTTCATTAATGTAGTAAGAACATCAGACTTCATATCTTTCATTACTGAACTGAATCAACTCATCAACATAGTAAAAGCATTAAACTTCATATCTCTTATTACTGAATGAGATCAATTCATCAGTAAGAGAACACATTCTACTAATATATCAGACTTTTCACCTCAATCTGAGAAGAAGAAAAAGAAAAAGATCAATAAAATTAATCTATCTGTCTCAGACATTGCTGCACATCTGAAGAAAGAAGACTTTGCTGATTAATGAGAAAGAATAAAAGCACTCATTAACTACTCTGAATTCACACTCAATGCTGCACTGCCTCAAAGTACTTCAGCTGCTTCTTTCACTTCTTCTGACTCAAAACTTAGTACATAACTTCACTTATTATAATGCTCAATTATAATGCACAAAGTGTGTACTAAATCAGAGACTAAATCATATTCAAGAACTCAGAAGCTCTTTATCTATTCTTTTATTGAGTTTTTTATGTTCTAATATCACTCAGAAATTAATCTCATCACATTCTTCAGTGATCAATGCATTCACAGATACTGATATTGAAGAGGCTCAAGAGCAGAATGATATGACAATGAATAGATTGAATATAGATCTTAAATATGATTTAAAATACAAGAAGCTCAAGATGAGAATTTAAAAAGCAAAATATGCAGTTAAGACAAGAAAGAAAATTGTTGCTAAGAGATATGCAGAAAGTAAGCATAATGAGTATTAACAAATGATTGTAGTGTTCTGTATCAGACTTTAACTTCATTTGTAGTGATCTTTCTTATAGATCAGAATGTGATGACTGAGTAAAAGAAGAATGAAGATATTGCTCAGCAAAACAACTTAGTCATAGCTGCTAAAGAAATATAAGCTCTGTGTAAGCTTCTTAAAGCAAAGAGTACTTCCTCAATAACTAAAGAAGAGATATATTAACTTCATTTAACATTTAGTTTGTGCTGATATGATTAAATTGAAAAAGCAGATGAGCATATTCAAAGCTGTTGAGATAACTGTTTAAATGAAGTAGTTAAGCATTAAGAATGAATCATTCAATTCAACAGCTATGAACAACTTACTATAGCTGAAGATGAGAATTCAAATCTTACTATACAGATTTTTAATAGCAGCATACTCAATTCAGAGCACATAACAGACAAGAAGAATCATTAATGTATATTATATTTTTAACACTTCTTTATAATAAGTCTGAAGACAAAAGCTAATGTTGTTTCATTTTATAGTTATTAGTTCTCAACAGTGTTCAATGCTTCTGCAGATAAGAATGAAGAAGCAGAGATGATGCTGAGTGATGATGAGAGCAAAGTTATAGTAGCTTTTTCTGTCTGAGTAATGCTGAATGAAAATACTGATAATGAGTGCATCTTTCTTAAATCTGATGAACTTATGCATGCAGATATCAGAAAAATAGTATTGAAAGAAGACAAAATATATTAATTCTGCACTGTTTGTCTATCAGAGATTTAACTAAATTTTGAACTTCATAGGCTGCTACTTCAATGTCAAAGAGTAATGAAGTTGAGATACAAATTGATCAAATATGATTATATTGCTTTATTGTAATGCTCTTTACAATTATCTATTAGCTTCTTGCTGATTAACTATATTTATGAATTAAGATCAACAACAAAGATTAACTGTCAACATTACAAGCTTTAATCTTCATTAATGATGCAGATCAAGAGGCAGAAGACTCAGTGAAGATACAGAATAATGATGAGAAGAATGAAGATCATTATGATGATGATAATGATAATGTCAATAAAGATACAAAGAATCAAAATGAATCCTGATGCTCTAAGTAAAGCTAAATGTTCTTAAAGACTCTTAAACATTGTTTACTACATCTGAGCATGTTCAATTCTAATACTTCACTCAATACTATTAGCTCACATGTAACTTGTGTTTATCACAAGCAATTTAAGAAAATTGAAGTGTTCATAAACTGCATAGAAAGAGTAAAGAGATCTGATGTTCAAATTAGAAATCATATTAAGCATATGTTTATTGAGATTGCTGACACTTAAATTGATGAATGTCAACATCATCTTCAGATAAGAAAGAATGAATTTCTCTTGACTTTAAATGATTATTAATGATATCAACAGATGAAAGATTCTGTCTCTTGTAAAATTGTAATACTGAAGCAGTTAAGAACTTGATGTGCTCTATCTGTGCTTTTAAGTGTGAGTATGATGTTTTTGACAATTTTTTACTTTGTTAATGAAGAAGATTTTTCTCTCTTGATCAATGTTGTATTGTATTCATAACTGTGTGTATATTGACAGTCAATGTACTCTGAGCAGAGCTGTTTAAGTGAATGATTTGAAGACTGAGACTGATGATTGTTAAGTTATTATTGATAATCTTAATAGCTGATGCATTGATTGCTGTAGTGAGCCTTTCAAATAATGAATTCATGTGATCTTTAATCTTTCTTGACTCATAACTATGATCATCATCAGTGATTACATATCCTGAGTGTGTACTGTTTAAGATATTTATAACACTTAATTGTATCACTTCTGTGTTTAAAGTTTAATCATAATCATTGTTGTTAAGTCTTAAGTTAATGTTCTTATCTTAATCATGATCACAAAGTCTGAAGTTGATGTTGTTCTTATAGTTACTATCATCATAAAGATCATTATCACTGAAGTAGTGATCTGATAAAAGCTCTGTATGTAATTCAGTTGCTGTTGAATTCAGCTCATCTGCTGATGAATCTTTCTCATCACTATTAACAATCATTGTCAATGCAGATCTTTCTTTAATTATTTTTATCACTTCTGCTGCAAGAATGAATATGTCATGATATTTAATCAGTATAATGTTCTTAATAGTGTCTGAGTTCAGTTGATTTTAACAATATGTGATTACATCTTAAGCTGTATTGAACAAGCATTTGACTTCAATATTTATTGCAGAAATTGCAAATATATCTTTTGCAAATTGTGTCATTGCTGATTTTAAGTTCTTCATCAGCTTTCAGTAATCAAGTATTGAAATGTTTACATCTAACACTGAAGACTTTTGCAAATAATCTGAGACTTCTTCTGTCACAGATATGTCTTAATGCTTTTTTACATTTTTCATGCAACTCATCATTGCTATTATCTTCTTCTTCTTTGAGTCAAGAATTCTCAAATCATTATCTAATGATTCTTTCTTCAAGTACTGATAGTTAACTCTGTAATATTGTTGAAACTCAAGTTTATACTTTGAATATAGATCTTCTCAGCCTTCTCTTTATTAAAACAATATGTCAGTCTTGCTATGTAATATTTATTGAGGACTGAGAATATTCTACATTGTACATGTTAAGCTTATTGCATGAATTCAATATGACATTAAGATTACAGAACAATTCTTAATTGACTTCTGTCTTTTTATAGTATTGAGTCAGTTTCTTTTTTGATGCATTAATGACATCTTGCAGTTCAGCATTGAAAAACAATTCAAACTTTCTGATTGCTTCATTCTGTTTTTCAAGATGATCAAATAGATCATTGTATGTATATCACAGCTTATAAATTATTAACTTACTAATAACACTCATTGTCTCTGTTCAGTTCTTGAAGTGCTTCAGAAGATACAGCATATATTTAATATGCTGTTACTCTTTTGTATTGCATCTGAGAAGTTTCATTCTGCTTATTGTCAAAGTCAGACATTCTATTTATTGAGAAAGTTTAATTTATAGCTTATATGCTTGACTCAGCATATTGTATAAAGAGTTTCATTGAGTTCTTACATTCTCAATTATATTTTATGAATTTGTCTTCTGCAAATCTTTAAACAACTCTAGATGCTGTGATGATACCATAATGACAATAGTTAGTAATTGAATTTATATGAGACTTTTGTTAAAATATTAACTCAACAGATATGAGCATTATAATAAAGTGTTATAAAAGATATACTGACCTTTTTCAGTATGATGTCAAAGAAGTAGTCTTTGTCAATTGTGAAATTTTGTAGCTCATCATCATTAAATATAATGATAAATTAATCATTCTTTGCATTCACTTTCAGATATGTAAGTAGCTGACTGACTGCAAGCTGAATCACATATATTATGCAGTTTATGATTTCAGTTTCATCACTTCAGATGATATTCTTCTGACTCAGAAGTCAACTCAAATAATGTTATAATGTATAATTGTTGAATGCATTGTCTGCTATGACTATCAGCAATTAATGTATCAGATTTCACTTCTTCAACATCTTAAAAATATACTCAGCAAGATTTTTACTGCTATGTTGACTCTTTAGTTCTCTGAAGACTAAAAGTATCTCTATATACTTTCATTCAGTGTCAATAAAGTATGCAGTAATGTCTAGAAATGCAAGATAATTTGAACTGCTTCATTCATTAAGTGCAATAAAGACTTTAATCTGTATCTTAAGCTCTGTAAGTGCATCTTTTTAAACATTCACAGCATGATACTTAAGAAGTTATGCAACCTTACTTTGACCTGAAATCTTAATATTTACATGACACATTCAGATAAGCTTTTGAAACTTTACATATTCAACAGCATAAAAGAATATATTGAGTGCTATAATGAATTGAAGAATCTGCTGATCAAAGACTTTAAGAATAAAGTTAAATGATTTGACAATGATCTTTTGAGCTGTCTGTCAAACAGTGAGCATTATATTAGAGCATTATAATTGAAAATTATAGCATATCTTTGAGTTCATTGCTTCAAAGATTGAAATCTGTCTTTTTGATGCTGATTTCATCTTTCAGCAACTGCTGCTTTTCAGATAACATTTTATGATGATTGTTTCATCATTTTCTGATGCTGAATAATTCATAATATTGTGACAGTTAATACACATTACATCTAGTCTTTCATCATGTTTGCTAGCTACTTTAGCAAAGAACTGTCAGATCTTTGCTGAGTAAGCTGAACTGTTTTATATCATTTAAGTATAATTCTTAATCTTAATGTCTGTGTTCTAACTTTATACAGTTATTTCTCATCAGTCTTGAAACTCTTACTTTGTTGTAGATCTTTAAAGAACATATTTTGAGTTTGAAGTGTCTGTAAAAGTTAAAGAACAAGATTAACTTAATTAAGATGACTCAGTTCTGTCATTGAAAGCATTCAGAAATGATCTTTCTAAGTTGCTTAAGATCTGACTGAATGATGAGCTGTATAAAGACATAATGTTGAGTTATTGTAGTAAGTTAAGCAAATAAATGATACTTTGTTGTACTTTGAGTGATGTGTTAATGATAGTGTATTGTGAGAGTTTCAAAATTAATATATACAAGATTGTAGTTATGTGACAGAACATGTATCTGAATGTAAAATGAATTTCTTATAATATCAATTATGATAAACACTATTTGAAAATTACTATGTATAGCAAATATTAAGTATCAATGAAGAGATTTCTCATTGAAAAATCTTTAATTAATAATTAAAGACCTATCTAATTATTCTTTATCTTACATCTTTAATCTCTGAAGATCAGCTTTCTATTTAACTAATAATGACTACTTACTATTTTTCTTACTACTCTCTTCATTACTAGTAAATTCAACATTCTTCTCATCATCTTCATCATTATCAATTAAGTCATCAAGAACATATTCATCAATGAAATCATCATCTGAAAATTTCTCATCTTCAGATATCATTACATAAGCTTCATCAACATCTTTAATCACACTCTTTTCATCTTCTTTCTTCTGATCAAATACAGACTCTTAAATGTAACTAGTTAATATCAGAGTTGAGAAGTGTTATAATTGAGTGATATAATATTTATGCATAATTAAAGTCATTAATGTGTTCAGAATTAAGAACTTCACTGTGAAAGTGATGCATAATCTTAATAAGATCAGAGTCTTCAGCATTATGTAGCTCTTGCTTTTTCATATTGTTAAGAACTCTTTCATAATGCTTGATCATAACTGTTAGACACTTCTCAATTTAATAATTAATGTTGATGTGCTTCTGCTGAATAACTTCATCTTTATTGATATTCTAGAGAATGTCAGAGAGTCTATAGAAAATATAGATGTAACATATTTTTTACTTCACTTTCATGAACTTTTGCTCTTTTTTTAATGCAAGAACTTCAGCAAATAACATCTTCTTCTCAGTCTTCTCTTTAAGTCAAGCTTGATTCTCATTCTTCATTAACTTATTTTCCAACTCATCTTTGTAGTAGGCATCTGCAGATAGTTAAAAGCAATATAATTGAGCATAATAATTTTAAAGAAGTCTTACAAGAAATTTTACAGTTGTATTGCTTCTTCAAGATCTCATCTTTAATCTTCTCTTTCATGATCTTCTTCAATGCTGAGTTCACAATCTAATATACATCAATCTTTTTCAATACATCTCTTTCTCATTTCACAGCTCTGCAATCTGTCATCTTTGCATTTTCAATTTATCTAAAGTTCTCATTCTTCATATGTTTCTGTCATTTCTTTCTTGCACATACAGTCTTTAGATTGTTTAAGTATTTATTAAATGTCTTCTTTAAATCATATATAGACTTCTGTGAACAGTTATGATGATTAAATCTTTCTTGAAAGACTGAGAATGAATTGAAAGTCAAGCATTTTGCAGTTTACAGTGAAAGCTTAATGTCTAAATTCATCATGATGAGAGTCTAGAATATGTAGTTAGCTGCTGAGTTCTATACTGAGTGACATAATCAAGTATTATATGTGCACATCACAGCTGCACATCAGAGTGAAGTATAAGAGCAATGTATAAGATTAAATCTTAAGAAATGAGCAGTAGAACAAGTAATAGCACTGAGTAACATATTTAGTGAGTATAGAGACTGAGTGTAGAGACTGAGTAGAGACAGAATGAATGTAGTAGATTGAGTGACAGAGATGAAGATAAGAAAGTGTTAGATTGAGTGTTAGAAGTAAGTGTGTTGATATATTTACTCATAACATTGATGCACATATCATGAGTAAATGTGTTGTTTATCAGCAATCTAACACTTAAGTATTGCTAACATCTAAAAGCTCTCAACATATCTTCTAACTACACACTTTCAAACTACAACACACTTTCAAACTACAATGCATCTTTGAACTACAAAATCACTTTAGAACTCATTGTCATTCACAGATGCATTTAAACTGCTCTTTTATAATGTTTCTGTTAACTTAATCTTAGATCATCATTGTACTGTCATATCATGTCATGACACATATTAAGAAAACTCTAAGATGCAGTGCTACAAAGACTGTATCAGGCAGAGAGAAGACAGCAGCAGTAGAAAGAACATTTAGAAAGACATTTAAGAAAGAAAAACTGATGTTGATGAGAAGAAGAAAGAAAATAATGCTGTAGATACAGAAGAAAATACTGAAGCATTTAAGTCAGCTTATCACTGAAAGTCAGGCAGTAAGCTCAATTCTGACACATAATATAATGCTTAATAATAATGCTTTGTTCTACAGCTGTCACTCTTCATAAAATATATCACTATCAGAAATCAACAGATTTTCTGATAGCAAAACTATTCTTTCAAAGACTTTGCTGCAAGATAATTTAAGATTATTTAAAGAGAGTTTTTTCTCAACATAAAATGTTTTACTTTCAAAGCTCAGTCATTAACAGTCTGCAGAAGACAGTAAAAGTATATACTGTTGTCTTCTTTAAAAGTATGTCTAATGAACTGTACAGTAATTATCATTTATCAGTTAACAGAATGCAGATGTCAATCTGACTGCAATTTATGCAAAGTAAGTTATCATTCAGCACAAGAACATGTCTCTCATTAAGAGATACATGCATAACTGAAACATTGCATCTAAAGATGTAGATTGAAGCAATCATTACTAGGCTATTTTGAGAATATCTGACTCTCAATATAGTAGATAAATAGACTAAATTAAAAGCTGTTTAACTGTGTATATATAATGCTCACTTATAATGCTCATGTATCAGTAATCTTTAAGCCCATAATCTCTATTCTTAAGTCAAGTCTTAAGAGCTCACTTACTAATCAGTCTCAGAATTCTTAAAATCTGAACAGAGCTTCTAAGTCAGGTTAAGCTTCAATGTTTAAGTTTAATCTGAATTCTCAAGCTGACAATTAAAGCCTAACTTAACCTGACCTGAAAGCTCTATCTAAGTCAGGTTGAGTTAACCTGACTTAACAGTCACTTTATGTATAATCAACATTCTTCAAAGTCTTTGCACATTGATCTGCATTCTTTTTATATATCATAGTAGCTGTTCTCTGATATTTGTTAGCAAAGACACTAGAAATCAATAAAGAAAGAAGACAGATTCATATTTAATGCTTAAATTTGTTTTTCTTCTTTATAACTTCTTTCTTTACTGACTTTTCACTTACTGTAATGATATTCTCTGCTGTCTTTCTATCTCAGTCAGCTCTTATAACAACTGTTATTTCTTTTTTCTTATTACTGTTTCACAATTTAACAAGATTCTTCACTTTCTGTTAATCATTTGTATCTTTAAGAATCACAATGATCACAGCATTCTTCTTTACAGCTAAACAGTTAATTTTTATTTTTATTCAGTATCTATAATAAAAGTATTCTCTTTCATTACAGTATTTCTTGATCACTGCTGACTACTTAAGATCTTAAATTCTTTATATAAAGCTCTTTTCTTTCTTATTTAATTCAAAGACATTCAAGTCCTCATTCATCAATTTTTCATTCAGATATACTGTGTGAGACACAGTATATTATATGAATGACATTGAATCTTTGTTGACAGCAACATTGAGATTGAGAATCTCAATGAGATCATCATTAAGATTCAGTAAACAGACTGATGTAAGTACTGATATAAACACTGATTTTTGCATTACAGAAGACTTCTTCTGTAAAGAAGAAGTTTTTGCAGAAGTCTTTCATTTTGTCATAGTGATGATGATGACAGCAATGTTGAGAAAGGCAGTGAGGTCAATTTTGTGAATGATGATTAGAGAAAAGAAAATTTAGACAGATTTTACTGTTTATTTTCTACAAATTCTTGCTATGTGCCCCTTGAAGCCAACATTCTAGGAATAGCTGTAAGGTAATCATCCGGGTACAGATACAAACACCAGCGGAGGGGATAGTATGATGTACGTCACCAGAATCGCGCTTAGCATCATGCCTACCTGGTAGGTATGATCATTCGTAACAAGTCTGAGATTTCCATATATCACGTGTAACATTATACCTGTCTGAAACATGATTCCGTGGCACAGCTAGGTAGGCGGCGCAGTCTTTCATGACTTCCCGTTGTGGATTTACTTGCGTCCAAAGCATTCAACGCTGAGCGAGCTGTATGGAAACACAGAAGCCCCACCTTGAATAAGGCCCTACAAGACCGCGCCAATACTGGCAGGGAGACTTTGATATCGCAATTATGAGACATGGCCGTTGGACTTTTGAGAGGGACATGGCAATTGAAGTGTTCGAAAGCTGATATGTCTTGCTAGCAGGCATCGTTCCATTTCCAAAAGACAGTGCATCTACACGATGGATAGCCTATTCCCGGAGAGGCTGAACCAAGATCGTAAGCGTAATCCTCTCAAGATCAACTCCACATTGTGCCCCCCAAGGTTTCAGCGAGAATCAGAGTCTTATGTTGAAAGGCGGGTCCTGAGGAGATGCAACGTATCGTGGTCCGTAGAAAATAGGTTTTGGTGCTCAAGGATGGAGCAAGTACGCAGGATGATGGACGTGAAGCTGCTGAAAAGTGGTCTGTTTTGGTGCCGCTGCTCTAGGTACAATAGGGTAATCTAATGCAGTCAAAGCTCTTTCCCCAACGTGACATGACTACCTCAGTTTCCTGTATGACCAAGAGCTACGATTCCACTGCTATTCCTCCTAGAATGTAGATCAAGGCTGCCGAGGTAGGGATCTGCTCAAGGAAGACAAGAACAGCGCGGTACCATGGGAAAGAGCTGAAATAAAAGGAAAGGAAAGGCCATCACCTGAGGTTGTGATACTGAGTAGCTTTAGAGACCCCTCATCAGCCATTGATGTCCTAGGACATGATAAAGTGCCCCCGGGTCTACCATTCCATGATGACCCCATCCTCATCGTCATCCTCGTTATCTTCTTGATCAATGTCAGGTATGATCATCATCGTTCTATGCTTCCCTTTGCTGACAGGAGCCTCGTCGTCCAGAATGCTCGGCTTCCCTGCGATCGAACGAGATTCTTTACGTCCCTGATCCCGACTTTAGCGGCGGACAGGACTTTACGCTGTAGGAGACTTACCCTGACCTTCGCAAACCCGGACTTGGTAAGTTCGACCGGAGAGGAGCGAAAGCTGCTTCCAGTGGAAGCGACAGCTCCCCAAGACTGTTCGCTCGCTGCGGTTGATGGGGCCCGGAATCTGGCGTGCGCCAACCCTTGAGAGTCATAGCCTGTAAAGGGAATGCCGACACCGCCGAAGTTGCTCCGACCTCTACGTGATTGCTCCAACCACACGCCTCCGTCACGGGTAGTGGCAGTTGCTCCGATGCTGTGAGAACGAACGTTTTCCTTGCCTCGCTCACTCGTATCGATCGCACCATCCTCCGAAGTTCCTGAGGCTGTGAAGCTACGTCTGACCCCTGGTTCATCGTGAGAGGTCTCAGTAAGACTAAGCTTGGAGAAGTTGTTGATGGTAAAGGCACTCTCCGAAGCGTAGTCGTCATCCTATGTATGTTCCATTAACAAGTGACAGAAGGAAGCAGTGGGTTGAAGCTCACATGGTCAGACTCGTACGGATTACTGTAATCGTCCGAGTCATCTTCCTCTTCTTCACCGACATTCACCCCAGGCTCGGTGTTCACATGAAGCGTGACGCAGAGAAGGCAACGCTGCGAGGTCTGTCAACAGGGCAAGCTATACCTGCTCGGAGCTAATTCTCACTCACCGCATTGTCTGGGTTACGACGCTGCACCTTGCTGAACCCATTGAGCCCTTTAACCTCATCACAGATACAACAGGTGAGCTCTTCTACTTGTTGACCCACACACTGGCGGCATCGAATGTAGGCGCCTGTGGAAGAGTCGAGTTTGCCAAAACGCGCGACACGTTTCTGCAGCTCCGAAAGCTGTTTCTTCGAATAGCCGCCTTGAATCTTGTACTTTTTGCATTGCTTGCAGCGAATCCTAATGCGCCTTTTGTTCAGCGAAGTTTCCCCCAGCCACGAGCTTCAGTGTATTCTTACTTGTCGGGAAGTACAATGCTCCTAAGCCTGGAAGGGAAAGTTTTCAGCAGTTATCCTGGCAACCGAAGTGATAGATTGTAGTCCACTTCCGTGTTGGAAGAACCAAGTACAAGACATCTCCTCGTAAACGAAGAGTTGGGTCCGATAAAGGTCTTACTTCTTGACGGCATCCTCATCATAACCCCCCTGAGAGGAGATTGTCGGAGGCATTGGTGCTGTGCGTATGCATGCGTGTGCCTCTGCGTAGAGTAGCTGTAGTTCGACTATGTAGTCGTTGCGTGGTCGCAGCGCAACCTGCGTTTGAGACCGGTATGTGAGTTGTTGAGTGGAGTGTTGGGAATGAGAAGTTACTTACCAGAGCAATGCAGGTAAACAAGTGAATGAACGCGTGCGAGAAGTTCCTGAATTTTTGCGATAACTGGCCCAAAATTCCCTTGTGGTGCTGTATCCCCACTATTTGCGCGTTCTACTGCAGCATCCGGTAGAGCTACGCTGAGCGGAGAAGAAGGAATGAGCAGATGAGGTGGACTAAGCACGCCCATGCAAGGATGAGATGAACCAGTGAATTGAAAGTAGTGAGGCTGTGTGAACGAGCTCAAGACTGGAAAGGGCTAATCCGTAGTTAGGGCAATCAGAAGGTCAAGCGAGCGAGAGACATTGACAGGTACGAGTACGAAGTTTCAATTCTTCAATCAACAGATGCAGTGCCGTTGTTGAGATTGACATGGAGGATGATAACTTGTAGGTAGGATGATAACTTAGATTCCTTACTCTGTTTGCTTTGCAGCAAGAACAAACAGGTCCGTGATTGCCGTTTATCAGCAATGCTGCCATGGTTATGAACACCCATCTTTGAGTTCCTCGTAACACTTTACCCTTGTGTGGATCTTCCGCAATTGAGAATCTGTACTCAATATCTTTCTGGTTCAAATTTTTTATGGTTGATCCAAAGGTGTTTCTCCGCTTCACGCCAGCTCTTTACCGTTAGTTGATCAATCCTCTTTGAGTCATCATGCCACCAGCGCCCCTTACCTGATGTCTCTTAAGGTTCACATGTTGTTATAGTCTTGGAGCATGGCTGCTCAGCTGAGAATCATATACACCTGTCCAATACCTAATGGGAGGACCAACCCATCCTGTGGCAATAGAGCCCAAGAGTCGAAGCCCACGAGTAGTGGAGGACATCTCGAACATGGCGCTGCACAGACATAAGTTAGTAGTCTACAGCTTCCGTCAATCTCTCTGGGAAAGATGGGTCGAGGTTGATGATCCAGAGCAAAAGGATAATGGTGGTTCATCTCATCTCCTCTCAGTAAAATCCTTGTCGCTGTAGCCGTTGCTGTTGCTGTTTGCTCGCTGTTTATTTCGGGAGTCGAACCATGGTACTCGATACTGCTTGTCTCATCGTTACCTAGGCAAGCAGATACTCTCATTCACGCATTTTTCCAGCGTACATATGCTCGAGGCCGGAGAATTTTCTGAGTCAAAGGCGCCGCAGCTGCACCTTGAGACTGCATGCTGCAATTCTCTGGTAACTTATGCGTTGACCAGATGTGGGATGAACAAAGTCCGCATCATCCCACCGTCCACTCTGATGGGTTTCCGTTGGTCCCGAGGCGGGACACCCCGGTGGAGGGAAGCAGTCCATGCCAATCAGAGTTCGAGCTTGCGACCCTGCATGATCGATCCAATTGCGAGTCAGGAACGCCTCTCCTCTAGGGGAGGCCGCCATCCGGGAAGCGAAACATGGGCGTATGCCTTGTTTGGTGAAGGTTTATGAAAGGAAAGGAAAGGAGAGCGGAGCGAGCCATGGGACGAGAACCGGGGACCCGCAGGACCCGTCATGATCAGGCCATGGGCACCACACACTACTTGTACTGTGCGTGTGTGAGTACCATTACCATCACTACTGTACATAGGGTGAGTGAGAGCACATAGGAGGCCACTTTGGATCTTCGTTAGTACCTTGCCACCCACATGCGCATCGATCCTACATTATTACTTCGTACAATAATTTCAGGTCCTTTTCACCACGGACTCTGCAGGCTGCAGTAGGACGAGCCCAGTAGGTGGCGGGCACCTACACTGTAAGACGGAAATAATAGGTACTCAAGTCAAATTTATTCTGGGAAGATGCCAATCATCATTTACCACGACAAATAGCGTAACAATTTAATAATGCGCAGAGTAAGCTCGTGTGTCTACGAAGTAAGTACAGTAATATTGATGGGATATTATTATTGATAAGTTAGCATTAATCTCCCTTCCCCTAAATTACGGCCAGCACCTGGAACGATGCTCTTTGCCTCCGCCTAGACTCAGACTGGGCCCTTTTGCCATCGAAATATCGCCGCCATCAATAATGGTACTGTAATATAAGAAAATGATAAAATTTATTATTATCTGGATTTATTAATATCAACATCAATATTATCATACTGTATCAACTTATTGATCAACTGCAATTCGACCATTCTTGGACCTGACACCGCTGCTGCCCCCTTTTGTGCTGACAACTTGGTACTAGTTAAGTTAAGTTACGGTACCTTAATTAAGTTAACGTTCAAGCCGTACATCCTTGTCAAAGCATTCATGTACGGAGGTACCTAAGGTACTAAAACAGCTTCGCTGACCAGGTATAGTTGTGTTGGCAGCTAAATTACCAGTACCTTCTCATCACACTTACGCATCTGGATTATTCCGCTCTGATTAATCTTCCTTGTGCATCAACTTCCAGAACCTCACAACGGCCCATCCACTCCCTTTCACCTTGTCCCACACACACATGACAAGCTAATTAGAGCTGCCCCCATTGAGCGGAAAGTGATGCACTCTGCGACTAGTTATCGGCGGCACCCGACAGCACCCAGCGCCAGTCATCAGGACCTTGCCTGCGTGGACAAGCACTCATACGCTGTACCGTTAATGTTATTGTGAACACCCCAATTGCACCATTTCAAGACTCGTCGCTGCAGACCTCCTCGCGTTTTGACAGCTGCACTACTTTCGTGGACGAGAACCGTTCCTCTGTGCAACCTAGTTACTGTACAGTACACTCGACGTCAATCGAACCCGGTCAAAGCAGCCACACGCTACGTGGGACCTCACTCTCTCTCCTCGCACTTGGCACTTTGTGCCGGACTACACTAGCTTCCGCAGACCGTGACCCTGGCGCGCTGTTGAACGGTCGAAAGCTTTTCTCTCCTGGGCCAAAAACGTTCCAGTCAGGGAGCTCCTTTCGGGACTCGGACGATCCCACTCCTTTCGTTTCATCCCACGCAGTTGCCAACAACCCTTTACTGCTTTCCATCGTCAGCCACGGATGACCTATGGTGGAGAGCTATCATTCACATCAAGAACGGGCCATGAGCGAAAGCTATACCTTGTCGTCAATTGCCAGGCTCTGAACATTCTGTAGTCTTGTGTACGTTCTCTCCCACGCGTCTGCTCCCCATAGCAGATACACTTACTCACGCTGCCATCCAGTGTAAATACTCTACAGCTCCGGTTCGATCCGTATACACTACCGGTCTTGGAAAGGCTGCCCGGGCTATTGAAGCTATCATGACGGTTTCTTATGAGAGCTCTCATCGGAGTTTGACCCATGCTTCTCACAGCAACGCGTCGACGACATGCCTGGAAGATAGGTTCGAGGTCATCAAGGAGATTGGCGATGGAAGCTTTGGCAGCGTGGCTCTGGCGCGTGTACGCAGCGCTGGTGCTTCTGTGGCACGGAGAGGGACACTGGTGAGTATTTCACTGCTTGTGCCGTGGTTGTCCCATGGGTGCTGAACCACTCGCAGGTCGCCATCAAGACGATGAAAAAAACATTCGACTCCTTCGCACCGTGTCTGGAGCTTCGAGAGGTTATTTTCCTCCGGTCCCTGCCTGTCCACCCTCATCTCGTGCCCGCAATGGACATCTTCCTCGACCCCATGAGTAAGAAATTACACATCTGCATGGAGTATATGGACGGCAATCTCTATCAGCTCATGAAGGCTCGCGACCATAAGTGTCTCGACGGAGGCAGTGTCAAGAGCATATTGTTCCAGATTCTTGCTGGTCTTGAACACATACACGCCCACAGCTTCTTTCACCGAGACATCAAACCCGAAAACATCCTAGTGTCGACCTCAGCCCCCCAGGACTCCGGGAATACTTTCAAACGATATTCTGCCCTTGTGACACCGCCATCCACGCCTCCGCTGTACACCGTCAAGATCGCGGACTTTGGTCTTGCTCGAGAGACCCACTCCAAGCTACCTTATACTACGTATGTCTCTACACGATGGTACCGCGCTCCTGAAGTCCTCCTTCGAGCCGGAGAATACTCTGCACCGGTAGACATGTGGGCCATCGGAGCGATGGCTGTGGAAATTGCCACGCTCAAGCCGCTGTTTCCGGGTGGAAATGAGGTGGATCAAGTATGGAGAGTGTGTGAGATCATGGGAAGTCCTGGTAACTGGTATAGCAAGAGCGGTGCTCAAGTAGGAGGAGGAGATTGGAGGGAAGGCACCAGACTAGCCCAGAAGTTGGGCTTTTCTTTCCCTAAGGTATGTTTGACTCTCACCCCTAGGAAGGCCATATTAACTCGTTCAGATGGCCCCACACTCAATGGACACCATCCTACGGCCTCCGCAATGGCCGGCAGCCTTGAGTGCGTTTGTCACGTGGTGTCTCATGTGGGACCCCAAAAATCGTCCTACTTCCGTTGAGGCCATGAGCCACGAATATTTTGCAGATGCAGTGGACCCGATGCGACCGAAATCGTCAGCTTCGCGCCTTCTCAGCCGGAAGCACTCGGATCTCAGCTACAAGAGCTCCAAAGATCCTCACGATAACTCACCAGTGTTGTCCTCAAAACCGTCGTGGTTCAGGAGATCCCTGATCACCAGAGATAGTGCACCGGCCGTCCCATCGCAGACTCGTGCCAAGCAGACAAACTCGCCTCGACCGTCACCTGTACATTCTACCACCACACTGGTGGTTCCAGTCGCAGCGAAGGCTCGTCCTCTGGTAAACAAACGAGCCACATGGACAAATGGCACAACACCGTCTGTTGGGGCGCCCATGCCGATTCTCCCTTCTATCCGACCAATCTCGCCCTTATCGGATGCAGTGACCGCTCAAGCGACAGGCAGACTTACAAGCGAGGAGGGGAATAAGGGATCCTCGATATTGGACGAGAAGAGCGCGAAAAAACTTGGGCGGCAGCTGTCGGTTGCATCCACCGGGAATCACTATGCCGACATTCATCGCCAAGAAGCCGAGAGAGCTCTGAACGGCAATGGAGGTCTCGTCTCACCACCGAATGGTCAAAAGGAAAGCTTCTTCTCGCACCTTCGGAAAAGGGCTCGCAGGCTCTCGGGACGGCACGCTACTCCTCTCTCACCGAGCTCGGACGATATCGAAGCTAATGCTGGATGCGGCCCATGGTCAAGTAACCGATCTTCGATGGCTCTTGATGTACCTCCAATTGCTTCGGATCCAACATCGAACCCCGACTTTACGGAGTTAGATAGAGCTCTTCAGAATGTCAGGTGTAGTATCGAGACGCCGTCACAAGCAGGCCTCCCGCAGTCAAGCAATACACCCAAACGCACACCGATATTGCTTTCTCACCCGACACTGAAGCGCCATCATTCTCTGCCACAAGGCCAGCAATTGAGCTCCCACGAGAACGCTTCCGCTACTGCGGGTACTACAAGCAGTAACTATGGTCCAATCTCTAGCCGGACCAGACGGGCATTGCAGATGTCGAATCATCCTGTGCATCGCTATGAAACTCCTGATGAGGAGGACGAGCTCATCGATGAGGTCCTCAATTCCGCCCACAAAGCGGTGAAGCGTTTGGACCGGAATATTAGAGCCGAGAATGAGAGCCGTCGCAATGCTCTAGCTCACAAAGACTCAAACCGGCCGCCCTTGCGACAGACTGCATCTACTGTTACTTTGAGCAGCAATCCTTATCCCACTCCATCGCCGTCAGCAAGGCGCAACGGTGTTTTATTCGGTCAAGATGTCTTTGATGAGCCGAGAAAACCGCTGAACATCGGGAAGGGCCCTACGGTAGATGAAAGAGCCCCGAAGTGGCCTACACCGCCATACGAAGAGAACGAGTGGAGTGCGTCCGCGACGGCAGACTTATACGCAGCTCGATCGGCTTATAAATGATATACTCTACCTAAATCATATTCCTCCTCGACTTTCCCTTTCAATTTTCTAGAAGAAAATGCGCGGGAATCTCCGGTATCTCGCTCACGCCGGAAGGGCGCCCATGACCTTACTTTTCATTGCGACGACGTGGATGGTACCAGGAAACCTCCGTTGTGGTCTTTGTTCAGGCCTTTCTATCACTAGGGCACATATGGAAGGGGGCAGAATGCACTTTCTTCAGCTTAGACAGGAGTTTGCCTCGGGGGCTGTGGGCTGTTATAGACCTTTCTCATATCTAATATCACCTTCCATGGTCTGTCGAGGGCGCCGGGACACCTTTCAACCTCAGCTTCATACGCGTCTCTTCCTTGGCTTCAACCGTCAGCTTCTTTCAGCTTCATACCCCTTGTGTTTTTCGAGCTTCATACCCAACCAACTTGCATAGATTTTCTTCCGTGTCTGGCCTTGCTAAATACTTCGCTACATTCCACACCATATTACTTACTATTTACTCTAGCATCTTGCTTCTAGCTCACTGGCTGATCTCAGCATCTCCTTCCAATATCTCAACCTGTCGCTACTGCACATGGCCGGTATGGCTGAGCAGACCATGTGTCCCCACTCGTTTACTCTACTCTAGTTTTTGTCAATCTTTATCGGGTACGAAGGAGCGGTCGATATCGACTTCTGGCGCGTCGTGCCATCTATTGGCCTGGGTCGTTGCTTCTTCCATATCGAATGTATTGTACGGCAGCAAATTCCATCGTGAGTGCAGCTCTGTGACCAATCCTGAATATTACACCTCGTAGCCGCAGTGATTGTACTCCCGTCAAGCCAGTCACTTGACACCATTCCCAGATATATACAATTGAGTTCCATCCCTGATGACCTATTCGTACCTGTCCACAGGAGTTCATTGCAGACTTAGTCAGCACTTTTTGATAAACCACCTCATACGGTTCTTGAGGCGGATAGATATACCGGAGCATTAAGCTTCGCAAAGAGGTGTTCTGCCCTGCTAACAGCGCAAGAATAAAGCCTTGCAGGGCTAGAAAGTATCAGTGAGCGGCGAATGGCTCCTCTTACCTCGGCGCAAACACTCCTCTCCCCCGCCGAGCTCTCCTACCTGCACTCATCTCTATCGCTCACCCCGCCCATCCGACCGGACTTGCGCACGCCCACACAATTCCGGCCCCTGGTCGCCGAGACCGACATCCTAGCTAGCACGAACGGCAGCGCGCGTATCTGTTTCGCGGACGGCACCGAAGCAATCGCGGGCGTCAAAGCCGAGGTCGAGAAAACACCTGCACGGTTTAGCAGCGGGGAACAGGGAGATGGCGTGCACCTCGGTACGGGCGGGCAGGACGAGGAGATGGGAGATGTCGAGGAAGAGGAAGGGGCTGAAAGAGAAGGCGCGAGGCCGACGGGCCGGAGAGGCGTCGGCGATAATAGCTGGGTGGAGATGACGATTGAAATCCCCGGGTTCAGAGACGACGACGCAATGCCTGTGTTCCTGGCTGCGATGCTGAACGAAGCCCTGCTCGCGTCAGGGGACTTGCCGGATAGACTGTGGATCAATGGGCGGTTCCATTGGAAGCTGTATATAGATGTAAGCTCTTGGACATCAATGTTCATCAATTCTCTCGATCGGGGGACCCCACCCACTCCCCTTACTAGCCCACCTCTCCACGTCCAGATACGTCTATTCTACATGTATCTGACCGCAGTCTCTAGATCCTCCTAATCTCACCACCCCTCTCCTACCCGCTCCCCCTCCTCTCCCTAACGACCCACCTCGCCCTCCTCTCCACCCGCCTCCCAAGCCTCAAGTCCGAACTAGACGAAGACCCCCTCTTCGACGACGACTGGGACGCTTCGACGTACCTCTACCCTCGCTCCAAAGCAACAACCCATCACGCATCCGCTCCCACAACCCACAACACCAACCAAAGCAAAATCGCCGCGCCCCGACGACAAAGCGAGGACCGCCAAGACCGACCCCCCATAACGCTCCTCGTCATGGCCGTCGGCCAAAACATCATCTTCGATCCCACCAAAGAGGAACTCGCCGTCGCCGACTCCATCCTCGCTATCTCCGTTGGTGAGGACTTTCTTCCCTCCCCTCCCCATCCTTCCACCACGGTACAGGAACATGGCAAGAGGAAAGACCGGAATATCCGCGTCCTCGCCATCCGCACCATCGATCCTCCCGCTCGGATCACGCCGCCTGGGGTGCCGGATTCGCTGAATACGGCTGCGGGTGGGAGTGCGCCGAAGAGTGAGGAGGAGGTGATTCGAAGAAGGGAGGGTGGTGGTACTGATTTAGGGAAGGGAAAGCAGGTCGTGTGGGCGCCACCGAGAGGGGGCATGAAGAGGGGTTTAGTGAGGCGGATGATCGAGATGGTCGTCGGGGAGGATGGAGTTGCGGCCGAGGTGTTGGATGGGTTGGAGGGGGTGGACATCGGTGAAGTGTAGATAGCCCTCATAATCATGAAACCGACGACGTGCATCACTCAGCGAGTCACCATAAGAGGACCATCTCACTAGGGACGTGTGCTCCGAGCCTGCAGGATACGACGTTTCTCGCATTTCCTGACAGCCCTATACTACACCTCCCCCCCCTCAACCGCAGCTACCAAATCCCAAGCCACTTCCTAACCGGCTTCTTCCTCCCCTCCCAATCCGCATACACCGCCTCCTGCCCCTTCCCCGTCTCCAGCTCACCCCGCCTCTCCCCACCCTCCACCCTCCCCTCCACCCCCGCAGCGCCATCCACAACCCCACCGCCATCCTCATCCTCACCCGAACCCACACCCACCCCCAAAACCTTCAACCCCGTCCCCAACTCCTCGCCCTCCCCCCTCGCCGTCCACCCCCCAAACCCCTCGCCCTGATCCAACCCATGCGCCTTCCTATACTCGCCCCTCTTGCGCACATCTTCGACCTTCCTTTTCCGCCGCTCGGCCGTCTCGGCGCTGATGCGCGCCGTATGCAGCTTATATACCTCGAGGTACGTCGCCGCGAACTGCAGGGGGTGTGCGGGCAGGGTCGATAGCGGCGGGAGCAGGTGCGCGAAGGGCGAGTTGTGTCGGAAGTTGGTTAGGAAGGTGTAGAGGGCGAGGGTGAAGAGCGTGCCCTGGTCGGTTTAGTCCCAGGGGGGGGAAGTCAGTAATGGCGCTTGCGGCTTGGGGTGATCTTGCTGCTGCGTATTGAGGACGAGGGGTGGAGGGGAAGGGGGCGGGAAAAGGGAACGGGGACAGGGACAGGGAAGGGAACAGGAGGGACAGGAGAGACTCACGAGCGTCAGCCAGACGTGGATCAAGCGGTTAGTCAGGAACCAATGCAGGAAGGTGCCGTCGGCGGGCATCATGTGCGGGTACTGTTTCGTCTTCTGCGCGGCTTTGTCGCTGGCCGACAGCGGTGGGCCGGGGTACTGGCGCGGTGGCGGCCGGTTGAGGCGGGCTGGGTGCGAGGGCGGGTTGAATTTGGCGGGCTTTTCGAGCGCGCGCGGTTTGGGGTGGGAGGTGGCTTTGTTGGATGCGGCTCGCGAGAGGATGGTGGGGGGGGGGGGGAGTCGTGGGTGGGGTTTGGAGGTGGGGGATGAGCGGAAAATTGGCTTTCGTGGGAGGAGGAAGCGGGGGATGTGCGTGGTCGACATTGTGGAGTGGCCTTTGAGGATTGCTGTTTAGTGTAGGGAGTTTCGGCTTTGGAATCTTGTGTAGCAGTTGTGAAGATTCATTCGTGGTTGGCGTGGGTTGCCGTGCTACGGGAGGGAATTCATCCTTGTTTAGCAGCTAGTATCAGACTGACTCTGGACGATAGGTTTCTATTTAGGACTTTGCAGATTGTACTGCGATATTGCATATGATAGCAATTTGAGCAGGAATGTTCTATAGAGAGAGTTTCAAACTATGTATGACCGAAAGATTGTACGTTGCTGAAGACGCCTCCGTCGATTGATCTCAGGCAGTGATGTTGCCTGCTTCTATGGCTTCTTGCATAGCATCTCGAGAAAGCCAGAACCACTGCGATCTCGACACTTCGAGAGTCTTAGAGAATGGGTTCTTTACTCACCGTGCCAGCCAGTCGTATTAGCCAGAACGCCGAGCTTCCGTGACAACAAAAAAGCAGTCCATTCGAGCCATCATATAATGATATCAATGGGATCTTGGTCGCTAAAACACGGAGTGAATGTATAGGCATCGTGATTCTTGAGATGGCGAATTCAATGCACTTCTGTCCAATCCCCACTGACAAACGGTGGAGATCTTGATAAGGTTGCGTAAGAGCCAAGAAGGTATATCAGCATCAACACAATCATACGAATTTGTACTCCAGATCCTAACCAAGCCAAAACCAAAAAATAAAAAGAGCTGGTTGTGCTGAGTCCAGGACTCGAACCCATGACCTGCAAAAGTTGCAAAAGTTCAGATCCCAGTTGTGGAAGGATCCTATGAAAACCCCCCGGGTGGGGATTTTGCGTCGCTCGATCTTTAACGGCGTACCGGTCGGGGGGACGTATGCGGCTCCTGGTCGGGACCCCCCCAAACCCCGGGAAAGACTATGAGAACCTAATCACGATGTCCGCCCAGGTGGATGGGGGGAGATGGGTGTCCGTCTCGCATCGCCCTTTGAGATGAGTACGTTAACTTTCCCGGTGTGGGTCGAGGGCTTATTACCACTCGGCCACGGTCCGGTACTGCGCAGAAAGGAACGTGTAATAATAGAATATATACCTACTCCACATTCACTATCAGGAAATGAAACGCACACCTGCAAGCACACCTTCCTTCTCCACATGAAACTCAAGGCAAATCCATCACATCGAATGTTCCTGCGCGTTCGACAACTTCGAGTGTGCACAGTTTCGAGAGTATCACAACAGTAACCACCACACGTCTCGTGATGTCGGAGCTCTGGAAACCATGATTCTGATCATGGGGACTTTTGTCTGATTGACCGCGCACATAACTGTGCGCGCGTTGATATTCTAGGATGGACTATGTAACACAGCGCGCCCGAACAGTAATACGCATGCCTTGGATCAGCATCGTCACCAAGGGTACTCCTAAAACCTGTCAGCTATTTCCCATCTTCGTCCGTTCAAGTCTTACCTTGCCCTCCCACGTCCAGAAAGTCCCACTTTGCTCTACGTTCTTGGTTGGAATTACTTTGAGCATCTCCGACACCGACTTTTCCGGGCTGATGATGCCTTCGACTTCCCAGTCGAGGGAGACGTTGGCCATATCTCTAGACATTACAGTCAGTGGGATCCACGGACTGATTCGACACTGAGGACTTACGTTGCAACCTCGCCAGGATGCATGGCCAGAACAACGGTTTGGCTACCCTTCCTCCTCAGCTCGGCCGCCATGTGCTGACAAGAAGCGTCAACACAAACTCCTGCTGAGTAAGAGGGTCTCAGGAAACGCACCCGAAGAGCTTGATTCAGCGCAGCTTTCGACGCCGCATAAGCTGCGAAGCTGAAACGAATGATCGACCTCAGCAGATCTTCTCCGATAGAGGAGAAAGATAACGGACCCGTCCTCGAAGGTTCGAAACGCTGCTGCCGACCCAGAGTCGCTGGACATGAACATCAGGGTCCCAATAGACGCTGTCTTCAATAAATGCTGCGCGGTGATGATAGGCCCGATAGTATTGGTCTGAAGATGCGTTGCGAACTCGTCGAACGACCTTCCCGAACTTCAGTGCCCATGGACAGTGCAGTTTCAATGGTTCCGCGACACGTACATCTCAGTGGCTCTCTAGAAGCATTAGAACAGGCCCCTCATTCCATCCTACTTGGTACCTACATTCGGATACTGGAGTATACCCGCATTTAGGATCACATAATCCATTCTCATATCCGGAATCGATGCAATCTCGCTCGCAAACCTCTATCACCTATCAGATCCATCGTGGGAGGATAGTCTAGGCAGAGGCAAACGGACTCTGATGCTTGTCTCGGAAGCTACATCGCATTCCAACAGCTGACAGGCACCTCGATCCCCGGAACCGGCCAGGGACCACAACGCCGAGGCTTTTGCTACGTCTCTCACGGTAGCAATGACTCGATCACCTCTTGCCAAGAGCTGCTTCACAAACTCGAGCCCTATTCCTCGGCTTGCACCAACGATAACCCACGTAGACATTTTCGATATGTTCTTGAACTTTCCAAGCTGGATTCTCAAGGCTAAAAGTGCCAATACATCAAAAATGTCAGAAGTATGAGAGGAAGCAAAAGAAAGATCAGATAACACCAGGTAAAGATATGGCCCCAATGCGGTTAAGGACGTCCACGAATGCTTATGTAATGATCCCTACTGTCTCCGACTGTGGCGTCCCGTAAAAGGCCGAGCACACAGCTTTTCTACCGGTACCTCCGTACTGTGGCTAGAACGACTGCAAGCTAATGTACCAAGTTCCGTCATATACGGTAACGCACTTCCTTCCGCCCAGACTTTTCCACCTAGGTAGACTTTCCTCCCCTACCAAGCACTACCACTTCCACTTCCCTACTTTACAATCCAATAACAGCATTTTTACAGCATCAAGAGCTTGTTGTTTGCACCTGTCGACATGCCTCCCAAGAAAGCCGAAGGGTTCTCAGATGGTATGTAGTGATTTCCTCTGCCTTCGCCCTCGGCACTCCATCGCGTCACCATGGTTTTCTTCAGATTCCCATTGGGTTCGCCCAGCTTGACCAAACTTGGCACAACACTTCTCGAAGGAGTATATACTCGCATAACGTATCACAGTATAGCTCGAGAGATGTCCGATCAAATTTAGCCATCCGCTTTTAAGTGCTCGCTTCAGGTGCTCTGGGGCAGCTCATCTACATGACTTTCATGTTCCCGTCGGCTTCCTGGTCTTTTACATTGGCTCAGAGATATCTGTGGCTAACATAGCCCCCAATAGGTGACGAGAAGAAGGGTGCAAACCTGTTCAAGGTATGCGATGATTCTGAAAATCCAACCTGCGCATGGAAACTCGATTGTCTAGAGACTAAGAGACCTTCCAGACACGGTGCGCCCAGTGCCACAACTTAGATGCAAGCGAAGGCAACAAAATCGGTCCCAACCTGCACGGCCTTTTCGGGCGGAAGACTGGTCAGGTCGAAGGGTTCTCGTATACCGACGCAAACAAGGCAAAGGGCATCGAATGGTCAGAAAATACTCTGGTATGTTATTGAATCTCCGTAGAGGAGCTCACGCGAGTCTGACCTGCCGCAGTTCGAGTACCTTGAGAACCCGAAGAAATACATCCCAGGCACCAAAATGGCTTTTGGTGGATTGAAGAAGGGCAAGGACAGGAACGATCTAATCACGTTCGTAGATGGATGAGGAAGGTTATGATCGCTTACGCTGACTTGCTCTAGATTCCTACGAAGCTCCACCAAATAAACCGTTGACTTCATAAACCTTTCAGCTCCTTTTCTCCGTCGGCCTCCTACGAAAATCCACGATATGACAGCCGAGGGAAAGATGAAGCTGTTGTATTAACACCATTGGTTTGGACTAGAAAGGCGGCTGTCGCATTGGAGACTTTACAGCGGATAGATCCTCCCCGAGTCCTTTGTACATCAAGCACCTCTTTATCTGCCTTTCACTGCATGTATATGGCAAATGTATACCATCAGCGTGGCAGGTTGTTCAATAATTGACAGAAGTCTCCACTCTTAATGCGGCGTTCTCTTCGATACTAGTGGCTTTGTTCCTGTCGTCCGTAAAGTCATAACTACAGTACTTGTCTGGCCTTGATACGACCTGTAGGAGAGCAGACAAGAATCTCGACGTCCGTCAACCTGACTTTTACGTAGTCGACACAGAAAGTGTGGAGTAGTTCTCTTCGGCATTGCTTGTTGATACCTTAGTTTTACCAGTTCCCTCATTGGCCGCGTCCGGAAACCCCTGTTCCCTGGTAGTCAGCTTTATCGCGCAGCCAATCCATTGGTCCAGCCACCTCACTTCTGCAGCAACCACAACCGCATGAGAGACCCCAATCGCAAAGACAACTGAAAGTCATACTTAAGTTAGAAGGACTTCAGCTATAAGGCTGTACGGCTTTGTTGACATACACCGCTATCGCGAACTTCTGCTCAACATCGACGCTCTTTAAATCCTCCTAGAGGCAATCCCTAACACTTATCATTAACCAAAGAATACCTTCCAACAATTCAACGACATATGGCGGCAGCCGAGATGGACGAGATGGACAACATGTTCGATGAGCATCCTTCCCTATCCGCGTCACTCGAAGACTTTGAACCCAACGACAACCGATCGCCTCTATTCGGTCTCCCTTCCCAGCACTCTGGCTTCAAGTCCGAAGAGTCGGAAGCAGATGCGGAGTCAAGCGCAGGCGATCCGTGGTCACCACCGGCGTGGAGAAGGCCGAACACGGGCAGCGGATGGTACCGGCATCAACCCTTCCAGCAGGGGAATCTAAGCCTGAAGCCTTCAGCGAGCCCTTCAAGGTCGAGGGATACAAGCCCGCAGTATGAAAGCGCACAGGAAGACGAGGGTGATGTTACCATGCCGGCGAATATACCGTTACCCAGGGAATCTGTGTCACCCGTCAAGAAAAGGTCACCGAGTCCGTCGCCGTACCCAGAACGTGGAGAAGCCTTTGGCCAGAAGTTCGGAGAGACGGAGCAAGCTGTGGCAATACCGGAAAACCCTAATAATTGTACAATCACTCGAACCACATAGTCCTCAATCCATTCAGCCCAATGTGCTAACCCATCATGAAGACATACGGTTCGCTGTACGAGCTGAAGTGCAACACCAGACCGAGCCCTTCGAGGCCGCTTTTTCTTGGTTTCGTCAGACCTTCGACCATGTCACCAAATCGAAGAGCTCGACTACCTCAGCTGCGTTAATCGCACTACTAGCCTTTACCGTTCTTCGTCTGTTGTTTTCGCCAGCGATATTACCACCTGTACCGGACCTGGTCAAAGTGGCCGGCCTAGCAAAGTCGTTCGAACCCCTCATATTCTACTCGGAAAATGGCGTGCAGCAGATAGGAGACCTGCAAGAAACTGGCGTTGCTGTATGGGACCTCGGTGAGAGCATGCGCACAACCAACATGAGCTCTGCACCGATCATTGTCAGAGAGCTGGACGATCTCAGCGAAAGCCTCAAAACGTTGGCAATTGAACTCACCAAATTCTTCGCCAACGTCGACGGCGACGTGGACGGTATCCTCATAGTCATGGAGTGGGCCAAACGCGAACTGTCCGCCGTGTCCTCGCTCCCCCTCACCTCCATATCCTCCGCCTTCGACAACATCTACACCATCCTCTGCCGCGTCGGTGTCTTCGAATCCCGCAGCACCGGCCTCCCCACCCCGCTCGGCAAAGCCATAACCGACCTCTTCGGCGCCACCCGCCCTCAACGCACCCGACAGACCCTCCAACGCACCTTCAACGAATTCCTCTCCGTGCTGGAAGAGAGCATCAACTCCGAGCTCACCTACTCGACCGCCCTCTTCGCCCTCTTCGAGTCCATCGACCGTCAATTCCTCAACCTCCAACGCACCGTCATCCGCGAATCCGACGCCCAGGAGCGCATGGAAGGCGAGCTTCTCTCCTCACTCTGGACCCGCGTCCTCGGCCCCAACGCCTCCCAGCTCCGCAAGTACGAGAAGAACAAACAGCTCCTTTCCAACGTGCGCGCGCGCACCATCCAGAACAAACACCTGCTCATCGACCACAACGGGAAGCTCCTCAATCTCAAAGTCAATCTCGAGACGCTGAGGAGGAAATTGGTTAGTCCGTTGGTGCGGAGTAACGATTCGAGTACGTTGAGTGTGGAGGAGCAGATTCGGGGGTTGGATGGCACGTATGAGCATCTGCGGGGAGTGCGAGAGAGGCAGAAGGGGAAATTGATGGAGATGTTGTACGGCGCGGGGAATAGAAGGGTTGGCTTGGGGAAGGGGCGGGAGGATGGGTATGCTATTGAGGGGAGATGATAGTGATAGTCTGTGTCACGAGACTCTTGCTGCCGACTTGGTCATCATTTGGTCTTTTTCCGGTGAATTGGGTCAGGGGCAAATGGTAGAGGGGCTGCATGTGGATGTCGGCGTAGTTTGTAACTTACATTTGGCCTCCGCGTGGACCGGTGTTTGCGTCCTTGGGATAGCAATCTCAGCTGAAATTGGATCTTGACTTATAGTATTATACAGCTATTGGTGTCACACCATTCTCCTCTTGAAATGCGAGGATGGATGAGACTGAGAAGGTTGTTGTGGCTATAGACATGAGACTACCTTGAACGCCACTGACCATAGAGTATCTTTGCTCAAATCCGATTCCCCGTCATCGCAAACGTCCAATAGCTCGAACGAGCCGCACCGACGAAAACGCTATGCTTTAGCCCTGAACTCCTGAAGATGCACCCGCGTCATAACCTCATTTCTTAGCCCTCTTCGACCGTCGCACGCCGTTGCTTTCCGTATGTACCTTACCATTCACTTCCCCTGCACCCTTCAGACCTTCACGAGCTTTCCTATTCTTCTCCGCACGCTCCGCCGTCTTCCGAAAAGCTTCCTCCGGCGGTTCATCGACCTCAGCTTCCGCAGTGCGCTTCTTGCCCTTCTTCGCTGTGGATTTGACCCCGGCATCACCTCGTTCTTCATCCCTCCCCCCGGCATACTTCGCCTCCAACTTCTCAAATAATTCCTCCGCGCGCCCCTTCTGCCTCTGCTGAATCAGCGCCGCCAGCCCCTCGTCCCCGTCTCTTTTGCTACCCTTCTTTCCCGCCCCCTTCCCAAACAGCTTATCTTCTACCCCCAACTTCTTGGCATATTCCTTCGCGTCCTTCCCCTCCCTCCTCGCCATCTCCATCCTCTTCTCCTTCCTGGCGCTCTTCTCGTCCGTGTACGCCCCGTACGACTCCACCTCCCCCGCCGCGATCGCCGCGTCAATCAATTCTCGATACCGCTCCTCGTCGTCGAGCGGGTTGCTCAACATCACGCTCCGATATACGGCGTTCAGGTTGCCCTTGGAAGAAGTGTATGCGGCCAGCACGTCGCGCCGCTCTTCGCCCGACGAGATGTAGTTCGCTTTGAAATGGTCGAGCGTGGAGCCGGTGATGACGTCGGCGAATTGCTCGCGGTAGAAGTCGGCCCAGTCGAAGTAGGAGGCGTCGTCGAGGAAGGATTCGGACGTGTTGCCGGTGCTGTCGTAGCGGCGGCGGCGCGTGGGGGAGGAGAGGATGGCGTAGGCGAAGGCTAAGGCTTGGAATTTGAGGTGTGCGGTTTCTTTGGCTGAGAGAGGTGCCTTGTCTGCGTGGCGGGACAAGTGTCAGTGATGGTGAGAGCGTTTGAGGGTGAGGTGAACATGAGGCTCACCCGGATGATGCTTGAGGGCTTGCTTGCGGTATGCTGATTTGACGTCGTCTGCAGTTGCGTCTGGCTCAATACCGAGCACTTCGTAAAGGTTGATGTCGGTGGGTGGCTGATCGCTGAGATCTTCAGCGTTGGTAGACATAACTGTTGGGTGGCTCGAAGTTGAATTGCGTGAGTTCTAACTTGGAGACGCGCTCAGGAAAGACGTGAGTTTATGGCGCGAAAGATAAAATAATGCCACTATATTACTTAGGCTAACCCTTATCTGGAAAGTGCACCCCACCTATTTCTTACCTAGTAGGATTAGAGGCCCAGCATTGGTCTAAACCCATAATGAATTGCAACCTCTTACTCTTCCTCTTAATTCATCGCAATGAAACCATAGCATTGCGAACCCCCTACCTTTCGGTTGGTTGATGCCACCAATGCCTCAACCACCGGAGATCACCACAGCATCAATAGCCCCTAGAGATCAAGCAGGATACATGCGCTTTGCCCTCACTCTTGCCAGAAAATCACCTCCGAAGGCAACCAACTTCTGCGTCGGAGCCGCGCTTGTGGACGAGCCAAACAACCGGATACTCTCGACCGGCTATACCCTTGAACTGACTGGAAATACTCACGCAGAGCAATGCTGCTTTGGGAAATACGCAGCAAAGCATGACCTCCCTGAAGAGGAGGTCGGAAGCATATTACCAGAAGGAACGGTCCTCTACACTTCAATGGAGCCCTGCGGCCAGAGGTCTGTGGGCAATAGGCCTTGTGTGGATAGAATCCTTCGGACGAAAAATGGCCCTAATGGCGGGATCCAGACCGTTTACATAGGCGTGACAGAACCGGAGACTTTTGTGGGCGAGAACGTGGGGAGGGCAAAGCTTGAAGCTCATGGCATACGTTGTGTGCATGTACCCGGCTTTGAGGAAGAGATCTTGAAGGTGGCTACTGCGGGACATGAAGAAGTCAGAGCGATGCGGTAACTAGTGTATGTATTGAGTTGTTCCATACCTCTGGATTCCCAGTTTTCCGTATAGTATGAAGCCCTTTTCGCCCAAGCCTCCAGATCGTTAATGTCATGATGTTGGACTATCAGCAGAGCAAAGGCAAACATCAAAAACCGTTCCTTGCGCGTCCTTTTGTGTGTTCAAATTTGTAAGGCATCGAAGTAGTACAAAAGTTCGACGGGCTTTACTTCAGGAAGCTATCACACTCGCGGAATGGCTATTGGTACAATTGTGTTCAGGAGTTTAGGGTAGTGAGAGGCATTCGTTGGCAGCCAGTGCAGGAAGCATTCATCTCAATATTGAAAAGACAAGATCAAGATTTGCCCGCTCGTTGAGCTGGATGAGCTGCACCAAGTTCTTGTTGGCAGCGTCCTTGTGTGGTATCAGAACTTCGATATGTGTTTGGTAGATGACCTTTTAGGGTTACAGGTACAGTCGGTCTGACCGGCTATAGGCGCTGAAATCACACTCGTCCTCGACGTCGGCTAAACTATGACCTTTGCAATGATACAGCCACCAGAGCTCTTCGTTGGACGCCCGTCCCTGAAGAATATTGCAGTGGCAGCATTGGTGTAGTGCTGATATCTTTGACTTACGAACATCCGAATGATATAAAAACATCAATTTGCTCTCATGCTCTCATGATTTATCGTTGCCCTTGATAGTTATGGGCTGGGTTTTGACCAAGTATCGTAACACTCTCAGCCGCTCAGAGACCTCCTTTAGGCGATCCAAAGACTGTCCTTCACAGCATAGCCTACCTCTTCAGCGGGTAGGGGCTTCGTGCCGCTGGCATATAGCAATATGCCTGCAAGTAATACCTCAACTGTTATGGCTGTGATTCTTTCTTGGCGGCTCCAGTTGCAATATGGTGCAATGAATATCTAACTCTTATCTCATGCTTGTTTCTTGAAAGTCCTACAGGAAATATAAACAAGGGTAAAAGACTCCGCTGGTCCATGTGACTGCATAAAAGACTTGGATGGTAGTCGGCCTGAAAAAAAGACTCAAATAGACTTTACTTCGGCGCTAATTCTTTGTCTATAGTAAACATGTCGCTGAGTGTCACCAAGTATTTGAGTTTACATTCAGCATTTGATGTGTTTTGACCTCACCATCATTTACACACTCATGTGCCTCACAGAAGATCTAAGAAGAAGCAAATTCAGATGAAGAATACATGTGCTCTGCATAAACTGTATTAAGATGATTTGAGAGCAGCTAATGAGAATTTGAGACTGAAAAATGCAGTTCATCACTGCAGTACATGTCATCAGATAGAACATAATGTCTCTACATGTTGTAGATCACATAATTAGTACTAAAATCAATTTAAACATATGAATTTCTATTGTTTATTTACTATTCTAATGTTTATTTACATCTTAATGCATCAACACATTCTAAGACACATAGACTATCTAAATTAGCACTCAGCATTAAGTCTATCTGAGTCTTTTTTCAGGTTAACTATCATTTAAGTCTTTTATGCAGTTACATGAATCAGCAAAGTCTTTTATTCTTATTTAAAAGATACTATCAAAATATAATGACTTCAAAAAGAAGAATGACTTCAAGCTGAAAAAAACTCATTAAATATTAAATTTTAAAATATAAATGACTTCTTTTTAGTATTTTTACTGATTTTTAAAAATGTTAATGAAATAAAACATTGATGTTGCTGTTATGAGGCACTGAAATAAACAAAATTAATTTAACAATATAAAGTAAAGTTTACAAAGATTATATAACTTCTTCAGTCTATATCAGTTAAATATAAACAGAAATGGCAGTTCATCTGAGATTTAAAGTAAAGATTTAATTTAAACTCTAAAAATATTTAAAAACTGAAGTGACTACTCTTAATAAGTTAATTTAACAAGCTGATTAAATTGAACAAAGTCTTTAAGAAGTATATAATGAGAGTTATTTTAACATTTTAATGACTTAAATTTAAATCATAATAACTTATTAAACAATTCTTAAGATTAATCTTAAAAATATGAAAGATCAATTATGTTTAAATTAAATAAGTTAAATATGAAAGCTTATCAAATCTGATGTAAAAAGAATAAAGTGTATTTTCATTATAAAAAGTTCTTATATATAGCTAAAGACTATTGAGATAACAAGAATACTGATAAGAATAAAGATAAGAGTAAAGATAAGAGTAAAAATAAGAATAAGAGAAAAAATAAAGATAAGAAGAAGCTAAAAATTGTTGAAGTTGATTTAAATAATTTGAATAATTTGAAAAATTAAAGTCATTTATAAATATAGAAGTGTTCATAAATAAGTTAACAAAAGCTTTTATTCAACTTAATAATGATTTAAGTGAAGTATTTACACTGAATAATCTGAAATTCTTATTATTAAGTATGATCTTCAATCAAATTAACACTTTCAATTTAAATTTATATATTCTTGCAGATCACATTCAAGACAGACTGAACAAAATAAATGTAAAAGTATTAATTGATTTAGATGTAAATTAAATATATATTTTTTTAACAGTTATTAATTAAATATTAATTAATAGTCAATGTCAAAAGTGAGCATCACACTTTTAGTTACAGCTATTATGAATTATATATTTAATATTCTTTCTAATTCATGATTAATCAACATGCTCATATGTTGCTTACTCAGCTTCTCATGAACAGAAAGAATGTATATGCAATATAATTTAAACTTATAATCTTAAGCTTATATAAATAAGACAGTCAACACATATTTAATATCATTACATTAACTTAGACTCATAATCTGTCAAAAGTAAACATTATACTTTTAGTTACAGCTATCATAAGTTATATATTTAACAGTTAATATGAAATTAAACTGCTTAAAATATTCTTATTAAATAAATAGATCATTTAATTAACTGTAAAGCTGATCTTTCATTTTAAGATAAATAGCTTTTAGCAATGATTAAAAGCATAAATTATAAATCTTTAAGAACATAATCTTATTCTGAGATTAATCTGACTGAAAGTCATTAATTCTCAGATTAATTAAGCTATAAACTGTATAATAATTCAGAATTAACAATGAAAATATCATTATCTGTTCTTAAAAAAGCAGCAACAAGCTGTAAATGAGTCAACATTAAATGTAATTGAAAAATATGTAATTATAAAGATACTTTAAAAGTATAGAACTGTCAAACACTTATTAGTAATTCAACAGAACTTAAAGAAGTCAGAAGTTGAACTGTTAGCTGTTATGAATAAATGATTATAAATTATTATTGAAGAGTTTCAATTTATATTTAAATTGACTTTATTAGACAAATTATCATCTAAATAAGTGTTTAAACATAACATTAACATTAACAACATTAAGTTTATCAACATAAATATTTACTCTCTGTCACAGCTACAGCTGAACAAACAGACTAAACAGATAATAGAATTATTAAATAAAGATTTAATTTGTAAATTTATAAATTTATAAGATTTCTCAGTTCTGTTTGTTAAAAAGAAGAAGAATATATGATGAATGTATATTGATTACAGAGCATTAAATAATATTATTGTTAAAAATAAATATTCATTTCTTTGAATTCAGAAATGTCTAAATTAAATCAATAAAGCTCAATATTTAATTAAGCTTAGTCTTATTTTAAGTTATTATTAAATTTATTGAAAGAAAGTAGATACTTATGCTATATTATGTTATTTAATAAAATTTCTAAACTATATTGTTTATAAGTATATCTTGATTAAAAGAATTACAGAAGAAGTAAAAAGAATGTTAATTATAGTTAATGTAAACAGAGTTTTCACTTAATCTTTAATATTAATTTTATTTTGCTTTATAAAAGCAGCTAAAATATCACTTCTTAACATTTTTATTCAGTAAGACTGCATTTATTGACTTTCATTAACAGCAAACATTAAATAACTAAATGCATCATTAAAAGTTCAATAAATCATTTAAGAGTTTAATTAATCATTAACAGTAAATTTTATAAATTTAATAAATCATTTAAAGATTTATCTAAATAGAAACTTAATAAGTTCATTAATAATTATCTTTTAATTGAACACAAAGTCTATCTAAATCTGATTGTGCTTATACAGATTGTAAATGTTATAATAAAAGATATTGATGTGCTTTAACTGCTAATATATATATATTTTTAATTAAAATCAAAATGACTTAATTATTTTCTTTAAACTGAATAAATAAAGATATTTAATGAGCTTTGTTCTTTTAAATACTTATACAGTGTAAATTAACTTTAAAATATTTATTTATACTTATATTTTTTAATATCTGTTCAAGTTAGATCTCAATCTTCATATACATTGATATAATTATATATTCAATCTTAATAATTAAGATAATGACAAACTTCTGTTTTTAACTTATTCACAACATTGATTTATCTTTAAGCATGTAAATACATTTTAAAATTAATTTTTAATTTTGCTTATCTGAAACATAATTAAAGTTAAAGTATTTAAGCATTACTTAACTCTCATTAAAGCTGTACATGATGCTGAGATTAATAATTAATCTTATATATTGCAGTAATTTCTTAAATATATATTTATAATGTTTCACAGAATTACTGAGATATTGATTTAATCAATTTAATATAAAGATAATGTTTAATTAAATATGAATTACTGCATACATTAAACTTTCAATTATCTATTAATACTGTCTTTAATTTATTCTTTAATCAGTTAAACTAATAAAATAAAAAACATTATATTTATTAAATAAAATGCTGATGACTCTATATTTATCAGATTGCATATGAAGATTCTTTAATATCTTATTTATATAATAAGTTTAATTCAGCTACAGAGTTCTTATTTTGTAATTATATATAATTTAAATGTTAAAATTTTTCTGTATCTTTCTTAAGTTCTTAACTTTAAACATGCTCATAAGAGCTTGCTTAAATCAGAGAATATGTAATAGATTTATTGAAGTTATAATAATATGATTTACATAAAGAAGCAGCATAATTTTTTTAATGCTGTAAAGAAGAAGATAGAAATTAATTTTGCTTTAATAAAAATTTAACTTAAATAATTTAATAACACATTATTTATATCAGTTCTGTGCAGCTTGCTTAAGATCATAAAGACTGTGCAGTATGTATAGAATATAATTAAATATAATTTTAATTTTAAAAAAAAGTATTATATAGATTGTTTTCTTCAGAAAGAATTCTGTAAAGATGTTATTAATATTCATTTAATGACACTTTAAATTCTTGAGTGCAATAATAGTCAGAAAGATTTGCAGAGTATTAAACTTAATAATAAAAATAAAAATATTTTTATAATTAACATTATATATTTATAAGAAGTCTCTTGTCACAAATCTTGTCTTAAACTTATTTAAGAATTCATTGATGTTCAGCTTGAGTTTAAAGATTTATTTATTGATTATGATGTTGATTTTTCTTAATAACACAGTTTCTTTTTATATTTCATTTACTATCAAGACTGTCAGCTCTGCATAAATAACATTCTTTTACATTTCTTCTCAGATTGAGTCTCTCACTGCTTCAGCATAAATAACAGATATTGAAATGTCAGATTTAATTATAAAGTCTTTTTTATCTATAAAGAATATTATAAGTGTCAGCATAGCTCTTAATATTTTAATTAAGAACTCATTTACATCTTAATTATTATTATTGTTGTCTCTCTTTCATTTTAAGATCTTGATACACAGAAAGATTCTGACTTCTTTAAGTATCATTGTCTTAACTTAATTAATGTTAATCTTTTTATTTAACAACTTATCTAGATTGACTGCAGTTAATTTAATCTCATGTTGTTTATTTTAAGACTTATTGATCTTAATCATAATTAAATTAAGCTGCATCTTACTGTTCTAAGTCATAAATGTTTAATTTGAAGCTGTAATCTTCACAATGATTGACTTCTTTTATGAATATTCAATGAATCTTCTATTTAAAAAAACATTTAATATCTACTATTGCAGTTTAAGATCAACAGTATCTCTTTTTTCACTTTTAGTAAACTTTATAATGTAATTAGTATAGATTTATCTAAGCAAATTTAACAGAAAGATTACTGCAATTCAGTCTGATATGATTAAATTATTTAAAGAAGAATAATGATTTTAAACACTGCTTTAAATATTATTAGTTAAATATATTGTGATCTGCAATGTTATTGATGCTCAGAACAATTCAGACATTAAGAGAGATCTATAAAAGCTTTAGAAAAAAGAGATATAATTTAAGATTAATGAGACTGTTATTGTCTTGTAAGTAGATAAATAGAAAGAAGATCAACATTTAATGAATTAAAATTGCAGTTCATCAAATTACTATACAGTTAATATTAAGTAACATTATTGCAAATCATTCAGCTCAGGTAGTGATCATTTTTCTTATTACTTTATTAAGTACTTTCTTTACAATGACTTTTACTTCATTAAAGATTGTGAATTTCTTCTTAATGTTAAGTAAGATACTTAAAAGAAGATAAGCAAGTCAATTACAGTTAAGCTGCACAGATTGACTGCAGTTAAGTTGTATTAAAAGTCAATTTATAAAGAAAAAGAAAAGAGACACAGAGTCTTTAATACAGAAGTTAATGATAATAATGATGATGACTTCTTCTTTAAATTTAAAGAGAAAGAGAAAATTAATAATGAAATTACTGCTCTATTTAAGAAGACTATTAATAAGATACTTAAATCTAAATGAGTTGCAGACTCTAAATTCTTCTCATATATAATTAATTAACTTTAACTCTTCAGTGACTTTCTTATACAAATGAGACATTAATAAATTAAAGTTAAGAAAAGACATTTATATTCTTATTATTGTAAAGTGATCATTATACAAGTCAGATCAGAAAATTCTATAAGATTAAGTTCAACACTTTACATATTTAAATTTGAGATCAATCTTCTGTTAAGAAAGCAGATATGCAAAATGAAATTGTATAGAAGCTTTAATCAATACTGTCTTTAAATGTATAATAAATATGACAAAATTATAATAAAATCATTAAAATAAGATGAAGTCTATATAATTAAATATATTATAAAGAGTCTTAATGAATTTGCTTTAATATCTGCAGTATATATATCACATTCAAAGACTGTCTTTTCTGTTACTGCTTTAGATGCAAGCTTGTATGTTTAAATTTATAAGTATAATCTTATGATCAACTTCTTAGATGTTGACACTGCATCATTGAATGAAAAGATCAAGACTTATAGACTTTAATATTAATAATTTATTTATTTTGATTTTATAAAGTTGCATAATCTTTACAAGATAACAATTCTTGAAAAGTCAATTCTCATTGTTGAGAATAATGAAAATATATGTAAGATTTGTGCTCTAATTAAGTTCATCAACAAGTAAAATTACATTATAAGTAAAAGAAAGATTAACATTCTTGTTTTTATCTTTATTGATATATATAACTCATTATTCTTATTATTTAACAAATATCAGTACTTTCTGAAGATAATAGATAATTATTTCTGAAAGATGTAAACAATACTGCTGAAGTAATGTGATGAGATCTCACAGACACTGCAAAAATAATGATTAAAGACTGAACTTTAAATTGATGTAAAGATTCTTACTGTATAAAGCAACAATGAAATAGAGTTAAAAGTTCACTTTAAATGACTGATGCAAATCTTTTAACATTATACTGCAATACATAATGTTCTACATGTTAATTCAGAATAACATTGTCAAAAGAACTATTCAAATCACTGAGAACTCAGTGCACATCATATTTAAAGAGATATAACTGTCAATAAAGTTCTGAGTGTAGACAGCATAGACAGATGTTTATCTCTATAATTAAACAGCAACTAATTTCTTAATTAATAACAAGCAAATGACTTCTAAGAAAGTTTTCATCAGTGTGAGGTCATTTATTAATTATATTTATATATAAGAATGCAAATACTACAGCTACATTGATCTTAAGTTATTATCTGAAGACAGATGCAACAAATTCATAAATTAAGAATGAGTAAGAGTCTTTATAAGTTACATTGAGAAAATCACAAAACAATATTAACTTTAAGCTTTAGATCTTAAGTGCATCATTAAGAATTATGTTGTGAAGTTTACTGAAAGCAAGAAGAAAGATACTGTTAATTTTAAACTGCAACAATAAACATTAAATGTTCTTCTGAATAGAAGATCTGTTAAATGTTTATAAAAAAAGTTAATTATTATGAAGATTACAGCTTCAGATCAGATATTTATGACTTAGAACAGTAAGATGCAGTTTAATTTAATTATGATTAAGATTAATAAGTCTTAAAATAAATAATATGAGATTAAGTTGACTGCAGTTAATCTAGATGAGTTGTTAAATAAGAAAATTAACATTAATTAAGTTAAGATAATGACACTTAAAGAAGTCAGAATCTTTCTGTGCATTGAGATTCTGAAATAAAAGAGAAATAATGATGATAATGATTAAGATGTAAATGAGCTCTTAATTAAAATATTAAAAGTTATGCTGACATTTACAGCATTCTTTACAGATAAAGAAGACTCTGTGATTAAATCTGACATTTTAATATCTGCTATTTATGCTGAAGCAGTGAGAAACTTAATCTGAGAAGAAATGTAAAAGAACATTATTTATGCAGAGCTGACAGTCTTAACAGTAAATGAAATATGAAAAGAGACTGTGTCATTAAGAAAAATTAACATTGTAATCAGTAAATGAGTCTTTAAATTTAAGTTGAATATTAATGAATTCTTAAATAAGTTTAAGACAAGATTTGTGATAAGAGACTTCTCACAGACATATAATGTTAATTATAAAAATATTTTTACTTTTATTATTAAGTTTAACACTCTGCAAGTCTTTCTGACTATCATTATACTTAAGAATTTAGAATGTCATCAAGTAAATATTAATAATATTTTCACAGAATTCTTTCTGAAAAAAATAATCTATATAACACTTTCTTTTAAAATCAATATCACATTTAATCATATTCTATACATACTGCACAATCTTTATGATCTTAAGTAAACTGCACAGAACTGACATGAACAATATATCATTAAATTGCTTAAATTAAGTTTTCATTAAAGCAAAACTGACTTCTATCTTCTTCTTTACAGCATTAAAAAAATTATGCTGCTTCTTTATATAAATAATATTATTATAATTTCAATAAATCTGTTATACATTCTCTAATTCAAGCAAGCTCTTGTGAGCATGTTCAAAGTTAAGAACTTAAGAAAGACACAGAAAATTCTTAATATTTAAATTATATATAATTATAAAATGAGAACTCTGTGCCTGAATCAGACTCATTATGTAAATAAGATATTAAAGAATCTTTATATGTAATCTGATAAGCACAGAGTCATCAGCATTTCATTTAATAAATATGATATTTTTTATTTTGTTAATTTAACTGATTAAAGAATAGATTAAAGATAGTATTAATAGACAATTAAAAGTTTAATGTATACAGTAATTTATATTTAATTAGATATTATCTTTACATTAAGTTAATTAAGTCAATATTTCAGTGATTTTGTAAAGCATCATGAATACATACTTAAGAAACTACTACAGTACATAAGATCAATCATTAATCTCAACATCATGTATAGCTTTAATGAGAGTCAAGTAATGCTTTAATACTCTGACTTTAACTATGTTTCAAATAAACAAAATCAAAAATCAATTTTAAAGTGTATCTATATGCTTAAAGATGAATCAGTGTTGTGAATAAGTCAAAAATAGAAGTTCATCATTATTTTAATCACTGAGACTGAATACATAATCATGTCAATGTGTATAAAGACTGAGATCTGACTTGAACAGATATTAAGAGATATAAATATAAGTAAATATCTTGAAGTCAACTTATACTGCATAAACATTTAAGAGAATAAAGCTCATTAAATATCTTTACTTATTCAGCTTAAAGAAGATAATTAAGTTGTTTTGATTTTAATTAAAAATGTGTATATACATAAATGATTAAAATACATTAATGTCTTTTATCACAACATCTGCAATCTGCATAAGCACAATTAGATTCAGATAGACTTTATGCTCAGTTAAAAGATAATTATTAATAAACTTATTAAGTCTCTATTTAAATGAATCTTTAAGCAGTTCATTAAATTCATGAAACTCATTATTAATGATTAATTGAACTCTTAAATGATTTGTTGAACTTTTAATGATGTGTTTTATTATCTGATGTTTATTGTCAATAAGAGTCAATAGATGCAGTCTCATTAAGTAAAAATGTTGAGAAATGATGTTCTAGCTGTTTCTATGAAGCAAAATAAAATTAATGTCAAAGATTAAGTAAAGATTCTGTTTATGTTAACTGCAGTTAACATTCTTTTTACTTCTTTTGTAACTCTCTTTATCAAGACATACTTATAGACAATATAATTTAGAAGTTTCACTAGACAACATAGTATAGTATAAGTATCTTTATTTCTTTCAATAATTAACTTATTATCTGTATAAATACAGATGATTAAGAATATCTGATGAATAAAATTAGCATAAAGAATGTTTAAAATATGTTAAAGTTTAAGTACAAAAAGAAGCTGCAGATGACTGAGAAATAATATTTGATGAAGTTTATTGAATATAAAATGTTAAAAAATGTATTTATTGAAGAAGCATAAATTTATTTAAGCAAACTTAACAAAAAGATTGCTGCAACTCAATCTGATATGATTGAGTTGTTTAAATCAAAATAACAGTTTTAGATACTGCTTTAAGCATTATTAATTAAATATTTTATGATCTGCAATGTCATCAACACTCAGAACAATTCAGACATTAAGAGAGATCTATAAAAGCTTTAGAAAAAAGAGATACAGTTTAAGACTGATGAGACTGTCATTGTTTTGTGAACAGATAGACAGAAAGAAGATTAATATTTAATGAATTAAAATTACAGTTTATTGAATTACTGCATAATTAATATTAAGCAACACTATTATAAATCATTTAACTTAAACAATAATCATTCTTCTTACTGCTTTATTAAATACTTTCTTTGCAACAGTTCTTACTTCATTAAAGATTATGAATTTCTTTCTGATGTTAAGTAAAATATTTAAAAGAAGACAAGCAAATTAACTGTAATTAAGCTGTATAGATTAACTGTAGTTAAGTTGTATTAGAAGTCAGTTTATAAAGAAAAAGAAAAGAGATACAGAGTCTTTAATACAGAAGTTAGTAACAGTAATGATGATAACTTTTTCTTTAAATTTAAAAAGAAAATTAACAATAAAATTGCTGTTCTATTTAAGAAGACTGTCAATAAAATGCTTAAATCTAAATAAGTTACAGACTTTAAATTCTTTTTATACATAACTGATTAACTTTAACTCTTCAGTGATCTTCTTATATGAATAAGATGTCAATAAATTAAAGTTAAAAAAGAACATTTATACTTTCACTATTGTGAAGTAATCATTATATAAGTCAGATCAGAAAATTCTGTAAGACTGAGTTCAACACTTTATGTATTTAAACTTGAGATTAATCTTCTGTCAAAAAAGTAAATATGTAAAATGAAACTGTATAAAAGCTTTAATCAATACTGTCTTTAAATGTGTGATAAGCACAGCAAAACTATAATAAAAGTATTAGAGTGAAATGAAGTCTATATAATTAAATATATTATAAAGAGTCTTAATGAATTTGTTTTAATATCTGTAGTATACATATCACATTTAAAGATCATCTTTTCTGTTACTGCTTTAGATGCAAGCTCATATATTTAGACTTATAAGCATAATTTTATGATTAACTTTTTAGATGTTGACACTGCATCATTAAACAGAAAGATTAAGATTTACAGACTTTAATATTAATGATTTACTTATCTTAATTTTACAAAGTTGCATAATCTTCACAAGATGACAATTCTTAAAAAGTCAATTCTCATCATTAAGAACAATAAGAACATATATAAGATTTATACTTTAATTAAGTTCATTAATAAGTAAGATTACACTGTAAGCAAAAAAAAGATTAATATTCTTGTTTTTATCTTTATTAACATATACAATTCATTATTTTTATCATTTAATAAATATCAATACTTTCTGAAAATAGTAGATAATCACTTCTGAAAGATGTAAATGATACTGTTAAAGCAACATAATGAGATCTTACAGACACTGTAAGAATGATAATTAAAGACTGAACTTTAAATTGATGTAAAGATTCTTGCTGTATAAAATGACAATAAAATGAAGTTAAAGTTCACTTTAAACAACTGATGTAAATCTCTTAACATTACACTGCAATACATAGTGCTCTACATATCAATTTAGAATGACATTACTGAAAGAGTCATTCAAATTATTGAGAACTCAGTGCACATTATAATTAAAGAAATATAACTGTCAATAAAGTTCTAAGTGCAGACAGTATAGACAGATGTTTATCTTTATAATTAAACAACAATTAATTTCTTAATTAATAGTAAGCAGACAACTTTCAAGAAAGCTTTTATCAATGTAAAGTTATTTATCAATTACATTTATATATAAGAATGTAAGTGCTACAGCTACATTGATCTCAAGTTATTATCTGAAGATAGATATAATAAGTTTATGAATTGAGAATAAGTAAGAGTTTTTATAAATTACATTGAGAAAATCATAAAGTAGTATTAGCTTTAGACTTTAAATCTTAAGTATATCATTAAAAATCTTTAATGAATATATTCTTTAACATTCTATATTTAACAAACTTCATCAAATATTGTTTTCTGATCATCTACAGCTTCTTTTTATACTTAAACTTTAATGCATTTCAAACATTTCTTACACTGATTTTGTTCATCAAATATTCTTAATTATCTGTGTTTATGCAGATAATAAGTCAATATAAAATCTTTAAATCAGTTTTCTGATTTCTAAAGTCAAGACTGCTGAGAGAAAATGAGTCTAAGAATTTACTGATCAATATGTTAATTATTAAGACTTTAACAATATTTTATAGATTTTCTTTTATTAATTATTTTCTTATAAAAGTAAATCATTGATTGCAGTTCTTGCAAATGAGAATTGAGATGAGTTGTTGCTTTGTAAAGAAGTTGTTGAAGTTCATGATGATGATAGTTGACATGTAATATAAGAAGTGAATAAAGTAAAATAACAATATATATATTAAAAATAATATAAATAAAACAAATAGAAAGCTTTTATATCTCTTGTTTTGTAAAACAGTAATGTTTATTCATCTTAATGACTTATATTAAGCTGTCAAAGAACAGTGCTTTCTAAGTAACTATAAATGCTGATTTTTGCTGAGATTAATTTTCTATGAATTTTTCAAGTTAAATATACTCAGCTACTGCAGAACAGTGCTCTCTGAATAATTATAAATGTTGATTTTTACTGAGACTGATTCTTTATAAATCTTTTAAATTAAACATACTCAGCTACTGCAGAATGCTGATTCTGCTAAAATTAAATTTATTACAAATCTCAATAATCAGTGATACTGCTAAAGCTGAATTGACTGTAAATCTCAATAATTAATATATACAGCTACTGTCAGTGTACTGATTCTGTTAAAGTTAAATTTATTATAAATCTCAATAATCAGTGATACTGTTAAAGCTGAATTGACTGTGAATCTTAAAAGTCAATATACTTAACTGTTGTCACACTAGAAGTATACACTTTCTCTAAGAAGCTTCTTGTTAATTTGAGCTCATAATTTATTGAAAGAAATGAAGATACTTATGTTATATTATACTGTTTAGTAAAATCTTTAAACTGTGTTGTTTATGAGCACATCTTGATTAAGAGAGTTACAGAAGAAGTAAAAAGAATGTTAACTGTAGTTAATGTAAGTAGAGTCTTCACTCAGTCTTTGATGTTAATTTTACTTTGCTTCATAGAAGTAGCTAGAACATCACTTCTCAACATTAATATAAAATCTTTATGTTAATTTTCTAACTTTCAAAGTCAAGACTGCTGAGAAAAAATGAGACTAAGAATTCACTGATTAGCATATTAACTGCTAAGACTTCAATAATATTTTATAGATCTTCTTTTATCAATCATTTTCTTATAAAAGTGAATCATTGATTACAGTTCTTGTGAGTAAGAATTAAGATGAATCATTGCTTTATAAAGAAGTTGTTGAAGTTTATGATGACAATAGTTGACACATAGTATAAGAAGTGAATAAAGTAAAATAACAATGTATACATTGAAGATAATATAAATAAAATAAATAAAAAGCTTTTGTATCTTTTATTTTGTGAGATAATAATGCTTATTTATCTTAATAATTTATATTAAGCTGTTAAAGAACAGTGCTTTCTAAGCAACTGTAAATGTGAATTTTTGTTGAGATTAATTTTTTATGAATCTTTCAAGTTAAACATACTCAGCTGTTACAGAATGCTAATTCTGCTAAAGTTAAATTTATTATAAATCTCAATAATCAGTGATACTGTTAAAGCTGAATTGACTATGAATCTTAATAATTGATGTATATAGCTATCATCAGTATGCTGATTCTGCTAAAGTCAGATTTATTATAAATCTTTTATGAATCTTAAAAGTCAACATACTCAGCTATTATCATATTAAAAATATGCACTTTCTCTGAGAAGCTTCTTGTTAACTCAGACTCATAATTTATTGAAAGAAAGTAAATATTTATGTTATATTATGTTATTTAGTGAAATCTCTAAACTATGTTGTCTATGAGCATATCTTGATCAAGAGAGTTACAGAAAAAGTAGAAAGAATGTTGACTGCAGTTAATGTGAATAGAGTTTTTACTTAATCTTTAACATTAGTTTTACTTTGCTTCATAGAAGCAGCTAGAACACTGCTTCTCAACAAAGTTTATATAATTAAAAACAATACAAAAAAGACTGTCTTCAACATTTATTATAGTAAATATAAATTCATGATTATGCTCTTTAAGCTATACAATGTCTCAGCAACATTTCAGTTAATGATGAACTTTATATTACAGAACTTACTCAACAAATTCTGTCTAATATATCTTAACAATATACTGATCTTTTCTAACTCAATTTTAAATCATTAAAAACACTTATGAACTGTTCTTAATATCTTAGAGTGTTGAAAGAAAGTAGATACTTGTGCTATACTATGCTGTCTAGTGAAATCTCTAAATTATGTTGTCTATGAGCACATCTTGATCAAGAGAGTTACAGAAGAAGTAAAAAGAATGTTGACTACAGTTAATGTGAATAGAGTCTTTACTTAGCTTTTGATATTAATTCTATTTTATTTTATAAAAACAATTAAAATACTGTTTCTCAACACTTTTACTCAGTAAGACTGTGTCTATTGACTCTTACTGACAGCAAACATTAAATGATTAAACACATCATTTAGAGTTCAACAAATCATTTAAGAATTTAATTAATCATTAATAATGAGTCTTATAAATTCAATGAACTACTCAAAGATTCATTTAAACAGAGACTTAATAAGCTCATTAACAACTATTTCTTAATTAAATATAAAGTTTATTTAAATCTGATTGCACTTATACAGATCATAGATGTTGTAATAAGACATTAATGTACTTTAATTACTTATATATATATACATTCTTAATCAAGATCAAGACAACTTGATTATCTTCTTTAAACTGAATAAGTAAAGATACTTAATGAGCTTCATTTTCTTGAATACTTATACAGTGTAAATTAACTTCAAAATATTTACTTATATTTATATCTCTTAATATCTATTCAAGTCAGATCTCAGTCTTTATACACATTGATATAGTTATGTATTCAGTCTCAGTAATTAAGATAATGATGAACTTTTATTTTTGACTTATTCATAACATTAATTTATCTTTAAATATATAAATATATTTTAGAATTAATTTCTAATTCTGTTTATTCAAAGTATAATTGAAGTTAAAGTATTTAAGTATTACTTAACTTTCATTAAAGCTATATATAATGCTGAGATTAATGATTAATCTTATGTACTGCAGTAGTTTCTTAAGTGTGTATTCATAATGCTTTACAGAATTGCTGAAATATTGACTTAATTAATTTAATGTGAAGATGATGTTTAACTAAATATAAATTGCTGCATACATTAAACTTTTAATTGTCTGTTGATACTGTCTTTAATCTATTCTTTAATCAGTTAAATTAATGAAATAAAAAACATCATATTTGTTAAATAAAATGCTGATGACTCTGTGCTTGTCAAATTACATATAAAGATTCTTTAATATCTTATTCATATAATAAGTCTAATTCAGATGCAGAATTCTCATTTTACAGTTATGTATAATTTAAATGTCAAGAATTTTCTGTATCTTTCTTAAGTTCTTAACTTTAAACATGTCTACAAGAGCTTGCTTAAATCAGAAAATGTATAATAAATTTATTAAAGTTACAATAATATTATTTACATAAAAAAGCAGCATGATTCTTTTAATGCTGTAAAGAAGAAGATAAAGATCAGTTTTGCTTTAATGAAAACTTAATTTAAGCAGTTTAATAACACATCATTTATGTCAGTTCTGTGCAGCTTACTTAAGATCATAAAGACTGTGCAGTATGTGCAGAATACAATTAAATGTAAGATTGACTTTAAAAAAAAGTGTTATATAGATTGTTTTTTTTAGAAAGAATTCTGTGAAAATGTTATTAACATTTACTTAATGACATTTTAGATTTTTAAGTGCAATAATAATTAGAAAGACTCACAGAGTGTTAAACTTAATAGTAAGAATAAAGATATTTTTATAATTAACATTATATGTTTATAAGAAGTCTCTTGTCACAAATCTTATCTTAAGCTTATTTAAAAATTCATTGATGTTCAGCTTAAGTTTAAAGATTCATTTATTGATTATAATGTTGATTTTTCTTAATAACACAGTTTCTTTTTATATTTCATTTACTATCAAGACTGTCAGCTCTGCATAAATAACATTCTTTTACATTTCTTCTCAGATTGAGTCTCTCACTGCTTCAGCATAAATAACAGATATTGAAATGTCAGATTTAATTATAAAGTCTTTTTTATCTATAAAGAATATTATAAGTGTCAGCATAGCTCTTAATATTTTAATTAAGAACTCATTTACATCTTAATTATTATTATTGTTGTCTCTCTTTCATTTTAAGATCTTAATACACAGAAAGATTCTGACTTCTTTAAGTATCATTGTCTTAACTTAATCAATGTTAATCTTTTTATTTAACAACTTATCTAGATTAACTGCAGTCAACTTAATCTCATGTTGTTTATCTTAAGACTTATCAATTTTAATTATAATTAAATTAAACTGCATCTTACTGTTCTAAATCATAAATGTTTAATTTGAAGCTGTGATCTTCACAATAATTAACTTCTTTTATAAATGTTTAATAGATCTTCTGTCTAAAAGAACATTTAATGTTTATTATTGCAGTTTAAAATTAACAATATCTTTCTTTTCATTTTTAATAAACTTTACAGCATAATTCTTAATGATGCACTTAAGATCTAAAGCTTAAAGCTAATACTGCTTTATAATTTTCTCAATATAGCTCATAAAGACTCTTATTCATTCTTAATTTATGAACTTATTATGTTTATCTTCAGATAATAACTTGAGATTAATGTAGCTGTAGTACTTGCATTCTTATATATAGTTATAATTAATGAATGATTTCACATCAGTGAAAGCTTTCTTAAAAGTTATTTATTTGCTGTTAATTAAAAAATCAGTTGCTGTTTAATTATAAAGATAAACATCTGTCTGTGCTGTTTACATTTAGAACTTTATTGACAGTTATATCTCTTTAATTATAATGCACACTGAGTTCTCAATGATTCAGATAACTTTTTTAACAATGTCATTCTGAATTGACATGTAGAGTACTGTGTATTGCAATGTAATGTTAAAAGATTTGCATTAATCATTTAAAGTGAACTTTAACTTCATTTTGTTGTTACTTTATACAGCAAAAATCTTTGCATCAATCTGAAGTTTAGTCTTCAATTATCATTTTTACAGTGTCTGTGAAGTTTCATCACATTGTTTCAGCAATATTGTTTACATCTTTCAGAAATGATTATCTATTATCTTCAGAAAGTATTGATATTCATTAAATAATAAGAATAATGAATTATATATGTCAATAAAGATAAAAACAAGAATATTAGTCTTTCTTTTATTTACAGTGTAATTTTACTTATTAATGAACTTAATTAAAGCACAAATCTTACACATATTCTTATTGTTCTCAACAATGAGAATTGACTTTTCAAGAGTTATTATCTTGTGAAGATCATGCAACTTCATAGAATTAAAATAAATAAATCATTAATATTAAAATCTATAAGTCTTGATCTTTCTATTTAATGATGCAGTGTCAATGTCTAAGAAGTTAGTCATAAAATTATGTTCATAAATCTAAATATATAAGCTTGTGTCTGAAGCAGCAGCAGAAAAGATGATCTTTAAATGTGATGTGTACACTATAAATATTAAAACAAATTCATTAAGACTCTTTGCAATGTACTTAACTATATAGACTTTATCTCACTTTAATATTTTTATTATAGTCTTGCTGTGCTTATCATACATTTAAAGACAGTATTAATTAAAGCTTTTATACAGTCTCATTTTGCACATTCACTTTCTTAATAGAAGATTGATCTCAAGTTTAAATATATAAAGTGTTGAACTCAGTCTTACAGAATTTTCTGATTTGACTTGTATAATAATTACTTCACAATAATAAAAGTATAAATGTTCTTTTTTAATTTTAATTTGTCAACATCTCATTCATATAAGAAAGTCACTGAAGAGTTGAAGTTAATCAGTTATGTATGAGAAGAATTTAGAATCTACAATTCATTTAAATTTAAGCATCTTACTGACAGTCTTTTTAAACAGAACAACAATTTCATCATTAACTTTCTTTTTCTTTTTGAATTTAAAGAAAAAGCCATCATCATTATTGTTATTAACTTCTATATCAAAAACTCTGTATCTCTTTTCTTTTTCTTTATAAATTAACTTCTAATATAACTTAACTACAGTCAATCTGTACAGCTTAATTGCAGTTAATCTGCTTATCTTTTTTTAAGTATTTTGCTTAATGTTAAGAAGAAATTTGCAATCTTTAATGAAGTAAAAGTCATTGCAAAGAAAGTATTTAATAAAGCAGCAAGAAAAATGATTACTGTTTAAGTTAAATAATTTGTAATAGTGTTACTTAATATTAATTACATAATAATTTGATAAACTGCAGTTTTAATTCATTAAATATTGATCTTCTTTCTGTTTATTTATTTACAAAATAATGACAGTCTCATTAATCTTAAGCTGTATCTCTTTCTTTTAAAGCTTTTATAAATTTCTCTTAATATCTAAATTGTTCTGAGCATCAATGACATTACAAATCACAACATACTCAATTAATAATACTTAAAGCAGTGTTTAAAATTATTGTTCTGATTTAAACAACTCAGTTATATCAGACTGAGTTGCAGCAATCTTTCTGTTAAGTTTGCTCAGATAAATTTATACTTCTTTAATAAATACATTTTTTAACATTTTGTATTCAACAAACTCTGTTAAATATTGTCTTTCAGTCATCTGCAGCTTCTTTTTATATTTAAACTTTAATATATTTTAAACATTCTTTGTGCTAATTTTGTTCATTAGATATTCTTGATTATCTGCATTTATATAAATAATAAATTAATATAAAATCTTTACATCAGTTTTCTGACTTCTAAAGTCAAGACTGCTGAGAAGAAATGAGTTTAAGAATTCATTAATTAATATATTGATTGTTAAAATTTCAATAACATTTTATAAATCTTTTTTTATCAGTTATCTTTTTATAAGAATAAATCATTGATTGCAGTTCTTGTAAGTAAGAATTAAAATGAATCATTGTTTTATAAAGAAGTTGTTGAAGTTTATGATGATGATAGTCAGCATGTAGTATAAGAAGTGTATAAAGTAAAATAATGATGTATACATTGAAGATAATATAAATAAAATAAATAAAAAGCTTTTATATCTCTTATTCTGTAAGACAGTAATGCTTATTCATTTTAATGACTCATATTAAGTTACTGAAGAACAGTACTTTCTGAGTAACTATAAATGCTGATTTTTGCTGAAATCAATTCTTTATGAATCTTTCAAGTTAAACATACTTAACTGTCACAAAATGCTGATTCTGCTAAAGTTAAATTTATTATAAATCTTAATAATCAGTGATATTGTTAAAGTTAAATTGACTGTGAATCTCAATAATTAATGTACACAGCTATTGTCAGTATGCTGATTCTGCTAAAGCTGAATTTATTATAAATCTTTTATGAATCTTAAAAATTGACATACTCAGCTACTGTTACATTAAAAATATACACTTTCTTTAAAAAGCTTCTTGCTAACTTGAGCTCATAATTTGTTGAAAGAAAGTAAATACTTATATTATATTATGCTGTTTAGTAAAATCTCTAAATTATATTATCTATGAGCACATCTTGATTAAGAGAGTTACAAAAGAAGTAGAAAAAATGTTAATTGCAGTTAATGTAGATAGAGTCTTCACTTAGTCTTTGACATTAATTTTATCTTGCTTTATAGAAGCAGCTAGAACATTGCTTCTTAACATAAAGAAATATAAGCTATATGTTAAGTTTAGTAAATGCATTGTTAAAATAAAAATTCTTAAGTTTTGTAAACATATTATAAGACAAGACACATTATAATTAATCTTTATTAAAATATTAATCATTAAGAATTGATCTGTCTTAAAGACAGCACATTACATATAATAGTTTCTTAAATTGACTTTGTATCATCAACAGTTTGTATAAGAATTTGCATGAATCATAGCATCATTATTGAATTTGTTTAAGAAGAACAACATTAAGTTATGTATAAAGAAGAATTAACTCATTATCTGAAAGACATTATGTAACAGTGTCTTTCAACAGCTTAAGAATGCACTTATATCTGAATCAATACTTATTTAAGTAGTTGTATACAAATCATTTACTATCAAAATAAATACTTCTAAATAAGTAATTGACTGTGCTCTGATGCAGAATGAAATGAATAAGAAACTTTATTTAATTATTTATAATGACTGAAAGTTATAAGATGCAGAGCTTAATTATTCTGTTTATAAAAAGAAGTTATTGATCATTAAGTATGCACTTTAAACTTGACAGTACTATATTAAAAATGATTATACTACAATTATTGTTATGAATTATGAAGATCTACAATATTTAAAGAATACACTGCACTCATTTAAACAGCTAACTTAATGAATTGACAAATTTCAACAATATGATCTTAACATTCAATATTGATTTGAAGCTCAGACTGTCATATTAGATTTAATTAATTATTAACTCAATTTTATAGAGAAAGACTCAGCAAATAAAGTGTTCTTAGATGCTCAGTGAGAACTAGACAATGTGAAATGAAAGAAGGCAATGATATTGTATTTAAAAGATAATATAGAATCTGAAAAGTCACTGCTTTATAAGCATATATGTAAAAATGATGTAATAGATCAATTTTGACTGCATTACAATTTGAAATTAAATGACTCATATTTAATTTAAAAGTAAAACAACAGCAAAGTGTCATTTCTACAGTTTCAGTACTGTGCAAACTTTTTAAAACATATGTACATTAAATTTAAGCTCATAGTACAACTAAACAGAGCTCATTATATTTATTGTATAAGATAAACTTACAACTATCAGACAACTTGAATAACTTCTGATTGCTGAAAGAAATTGACTTTAAAGATCAGTTAAAACAGATCAGGCAGATATAGACAGTTCAAGTAATTGTTAATAAAATTCTTTTATAAAAGATTATTAAATCAAATATGATTCATAATGAAACAGTATGATTAAGCATTACAAAGAAAGAAGACTGAGTGTTTATATAAAATAAAAAATCTCAGAAGTTTAAAGCTAAATGATTTGAGTCTTATAAGATATTGAAAACTTATTTATTAAAGACTTATGAATTAAAAATGTTTACAGAGCATGTTTTACAAAATTTAATTCATAATAATTAACTTATAAAAGTATATATCTTTAATGTCAATAAATTTTGAGTTAATTCAGAACTGCAAAGCAGTCTAAAATGAGCTAAACTATCTATGCAGTGATTAAGTCTTAAAATTAATGAGATTCTTAAACAGAAAGAATCATCATTGTCTTTTTATGAAGAACTTTTAACTATATCTTAGACTGAATGAGATTACAGATAAAAGAAAGAGCTACATAAGCTTTTAATAAAAAAGAAAGAAGATTTTTCTTAGAAGACAATTTATAAAATATAAAAATGTTATGAATGAGTAAATTCATCTATATCTTCATTATAGAACATTTTAAAAACACATTAAAGTATTGCTTTTTCTGAATTGATCTTGACTGAAGTGAGTAATATAATGAATGCATTACAGAAAACTATTAAAAGTTAAAGAAACATTAATGATTTGATTTTAACATTTATGATAGAAGAGAGACATAATTAAGAGAAAGTGAAAGTCTTGACATTATATAGTATTAGAAAAAAACTGAATGATTAAAAATAATTTAATAAAGACTTATAATAATGACATGATGAGTTAAAGTTAAAGTGAACAAATAGTAAAGCTGAAAAGAAAGATTAAAAAGTCTTAACTTTAATAATGATTAACAGTGATTTGATGATGATCTGTGAAAGAAACATAGATTTATATAATTTATATAAAAGATTCAAAAAAAAAATTCTTATAAACTAAAAAATGATAATATTAAAAACAGAACACTTAATCAGCTTTATGTATTGTTAATTTTTAAATTAAAATTAAGATAACAACATACTGAGAGAAAAGTTTTGTAAACTTTTCTCAGACTGAGAATAATCAGTAATTTTATGAATGTAATTAAAAGTAAACTTTTTTTAGTTTAAGTTGTCATTATCTGCATTAAATGACAATAGTGATGTGAAGTGAAGTAAAACAATGTGAATGTAAATTACAGATAAAAGTTTTACAGAATGTTAAGTAAATCTTTGCATTTATATCAGTGAACTGTTGTGATTATGCAGTAGAAAAGAATGTGATATCATTGCTTATTTATCTCTTATTAAGTGTCTTTATTTATGTCTTAGTCATCATTTTCTATATATACTCTACATAGTGTAAACAAATAGGAACAACTTTCTATGGACTGATTCACAACCCTGATCATGTCCGGCCACGTGACTTACTGTAAACACCAAAGGTACACAGTACAGTACCTTAACCTAAGATTCCAGCTCAAGCCCTCAAAGCCCTTACCACCCATCCTCGTCACCATCCTCGCGCCAACACCCCTCCCCGCAAACACCCCACACTCAACCACCCAAAGATGCCATGAATAACACCGCGCTCTCCCCTCCCCTAACATTCTACCCAGCCTACTGCTTCGCCCTCTCGCCCACCTACCACACCTGGGCCCGCCTCACAGCCGCCGACGTGCACGCCCTGACCACCAGACCTGGCTTTGAAGGTGTCTCCCGTCCCTGTCCCCGTCCCCGTCCCCGTCCCCGCCCACACCCTCCCCCCATCGCTCCTTCCCTCTCAACCAACCCCACACCCACACCCACACCCACTCCGACCCCAACTCCCTTCCTTCCTCCCCGCTTGATGTTACCTTCGTTTAACGCTCCTCCACCGCACAGGCCAAAACCTCCACTTCCACCTCAACCACCCAATCCGATGGATCCGGCTCGTCGGCGCCATCGTCGCCATCGACGCCTATGAGCGCCGCCTCGTCCTGACCCTCGACGACAGCTCCGGCCACACCATCGAACTCACCTGCGCCAAGGCCCTCACCGATGACTCTCGCCCTCGTCCTCACCCTGACCAACACCCAGAAACACTTGCAACGGCAACGGCCCTCAGCGCAAGCGGGAAGACCCTCTCGCTAGCAGGCGTGGACGTGGGCAGCATCGTGAAGGCGAAAGGCGGCATCAGCGAGTTCCGCGGCACGAAGCAGATGAGTCTGGAGCGGCTCGCGGTGGTGGAGACGACGGATACGGAGGTGGGGGCGTGGGAGGAGGGGGTGCGGTTTCGGATGGAGGTGTTGGCTGGGCCGTGGGTTGTGGAGGAGGGGGTTAGGAGGAGGCTGGAGGTTGAGGCTGTTGGGAAGGGGAAGAGGGGGAAGGGGAGGGGGAAGGGTGGAGATGGTGGGGAGGTGGGGGGAAGGGGATGTGCGGGCGGGGAGGGGAGGAGGAGGAGGAGGAGGAGGAGGGATAGGGCGGGGAAGGGGGAGGATGGGGAGAAGAAGGAGAGGAAGCGAGAGGGAGAGGGAGAGGGACAGGGAGAGGCGGTGGAACGGCTGCGTTCGCGTGGACATGGGCATAGGCATAAGCACAAGAGACGGGAGAGCGATAAGGAGAATTTGAAGGGTGAGGGTTGAGGCTTTTTGAATGGGGTAGGCGGGAGGGAATTATCAGCAACTCGGAGGAGAAGAGAGAATGCCCGGGTCCACGAGGCGGGAACGGAAGACAGAACCCCTTGTCAGATTTTGGCAGATCTGATCGATGCTCAGTACGAGGACACGGGAGCGGAGCAACGGAACCCTATGGCGCCTCAAAATCAACATCGACATATCTACGCGCAAAGCCGAAGTGTAAGTGAGCTGCGGCTCCGATTGCTGGATATACCTTACCCACCGGCGAGTGAAGACTGAAACCATGCATATATATCTACATGTACAAGTCAGACTGTACCAAAATCTATTCCGATTCAAGGCTGATATTTCTCGTCCGCGTTCGCCACATTACTCATATGAATTGATTAGTAGCGAGTGTACCTAGATTAGAGTAGAGGAGAGTAGAGTAGCGCTACACGATAAAGCCCCGCCCCGACAGAGAATGACCCCAAAGCTCGATAACAGTCCTTTGAAAGAAAGATGCAGGAACAAGCATATCGGGGTGTATACCTGATAGTCCACTCCGCTTGCTGTCCACCGCCCACGCTATGAATACCGCTAAAAGGACCTGGTAACGAAAAAAATTCCACGAACGCCAGCCTGGTAGGTTCGAGTCATTTTCCCTTCCTTCCATCGCTCTAATTGTGGACATTAGCTGCCGCGTACCAAGACCGTCCCATCAGGTACCTCATTCTTCCACGTCCCCTGTCCTTCCTCGACGCTCATTGCGGCGAGTAGAAAGAATGAATGGCTGAATCGATCAGTCAATCTTCGCCGTCTCCAACCGACTCGGGTTCGTCAAGTTGTTCGATAGTCGGGGATTGATCTTCCGATCTTTGGCGTGCTTCCTCAACCGCCTGCGAGCCACCATGACGGGAACAGAGGATTTGGTGACGAGATAGTTGGAGAAGGAGCCGAGGAGGACGCTGTGGAGGATGAGGAGTCAGTCTTCTGGTTTCGGTTTTGTGTGTCGTAGTCGGATGGATGGATGAGGGGTATAGGGAGGGACTACAAAAGGGTAGGATAATAGGATTTGGATTGGTGAGAGATACCCTTTAAGCGCGCTGCGACCGCGTGAACCGAGGATGACCATTGTGGGCTCGAGACCGTCAATCTGTCGCACGTATGTCAGTCATATATTGTGATGTGTTTAAAGTGTGCTGCGCGGAGTAGTTGCCCTACCGCTTCCGTGATGAGACGCTTCGCGCTCTTGCAGTGGATGACTTCGACGGCGATGCGCACTTGAAGCTTGGTCTTCCTGACCAGTCGGATGCAACGCTGCGAGATGTCTTCGATGGCACGATACCTTTCCGCTTCCGCCCTGGACATGTTCCGCGAGTCGACCGATCCCCCCTTGCTATCTGTGCCCGGGAGTAAAGAGCCCGCAGAGAGCGGGGATGGTGCCGCTTTGGCGTTTGCGTTTTGAGTGGCGGCCGCTGTCAAGGAGCCGATGGCTGCGGCCATGTCTTGCATGGCCTTTGCGCCCTCGCCGATACCGACGCCGTGGATGCTCTCGCCGTCACCACCCTTGCCGCTAACACTTTCTTCGTCGATGGCGTAGACTGCTATCAGCGTGTCTCCGTCTCTTAGGACTATCCCTATTGTCCATTCGAGTGCGTAGGCTGCTTCGTCGCTCAAGTCGGTTGCGACGAGATACGTCCTTAGCCTCCGCGAGCCTTCTTCGGCTTTTTGCTGCATCTGGGAGAATTCCCCACGGATCACTGTGCGGATGAGTCGATGCTCAATGGAGTTGTCGATCGGAGATATGTTGACGCTCATTCTTTGCGCTCGTCGGATATCTGTGAGTTCGGCCTCGGTGTCAGAGGTCATCGGCGAGGTCGGGCCTGAAGCTGTGTGGTCATAGCTGGTACTAGGATGGACTCCTTGTTTCTTAGCCGCCAGTCTCTCTCCACCCGGACCAGTCACCGTCACAGTAGGTTCAAGTAATGATCTGACTTTATATTGGGAGGATATGCTCAAGCCTTGACATTGGATTTAGATTTTCCATCTCAAACGGCAAATGATGCATTGGGAGGGGACCTTACGTTCTTCTTCTGCCGCAGCAAGTAGACTCTTGACCTTCCGAGGGTGTGGTGTTCTTCCCATACCTAGTGTACCACCCGCATCACTCTTCTGTGACCCTTCATTGTCACTATCTTCCCAGTCGGCCTCAGCGCTTCCTGGGTCTCTCTTCTTTCGGCTCCGCCTTCTACCTCGCAGGTTTTCGGGACCCCACCGCTCATCACCAGAACTCGCGTCCTTGTCTTCGTCGCTACTCTCAATGGCAGCCTCACCATCGCCGTCGTGATAGTAATCCTTCTGCAGTCGAATGCCACCAGTAGGTGACAGTACTTCGCCACTATCGGCGCGTATCCGTCGTTCTGCACCCTGTCGAACTGGGAGATTGGATAAGTTGCCTCCTGACTTCAACAATGCCGCGTCAGAAAGTCGCCGGTATGCGTTGCTCAGATCGATGACCTTTCCACCATCGGTGACGAACTTTCCAGGTGTTGACATCAGGTTGAAAGAATTGGTGTTCAGCATGCTCCCGCCAGGAGACTGCGAACGATTACCGAGACGAGATGACGGAGATTTCGATTTACCTCCCATGAGGCCTGCGGTGGAGTTGTGCCGACCTCTGTCTCTTCCTCTAGGTAGCGGGCCCAGTTCTTGACCTTGCATGATTGAGGCCATAGCACTTGGGAGAATGCTTGACTTCTTGCCTCCTTGAGTGACGCGCTTCGGTAAGGCATGTGATGCGATACTAGGAAGCATTTCAAATTGATAATCCGAGTTCGGGTTGACGCCTCTATCGCGGTCGCTGGAAATGCGAAGTCTCCCATCGGGTGGATGGGCAGAGGCGTCGGATTGAGCTCGATGAAGGCCGCCGCTGGGATAATAAGGTTGGATTGGCGAAGTGGTGGCGCTGTGTGTATAGAGTGTAGGAGGTGGGCCGGTGGCATCGGGATCCAGAAGGCTTCGGACACTTCGTACGCTTGGGGGCTTTGAAGACCTGTTCGGTGGCGGACTCGTGGCACCAGCTCTGCGGCCTGGACCATGCGGGTGGCGCGATACTGCTGGGCCCCCGATATCTAGCATACTGCGTACCGGGGCTGCTGGGCTTGCTGTTCGCCCGTTCTGACCGAAAGCTGTCGAATTCGCGCCACTTGAGCCTCGAGTAGGTCCGGTTCTGCCTTCCAGTATGTCCATAACCTCCCGCCGCTCTTCGTCCAGGGCTGATTCAAGAGACATCTTGGGCCGATTTCCAAAGACAGAGAGTGGTAATGAGTATGTGAGGTTTGTACCGAAGACAGGTGATGGCGTTCGACTCTGCATGGAACGTAGAAGGCTGACGGCGAGAGACACTATGAGATCTGCGCTGTCATTGCCGGTGCCAATACGACCAGACGCACCAAGACCATCAACAATATTCAGGATACTGCCCAGACTTTCGGAGCAAGGTCTTTGCTCGTCCGCAGATGGTTCACCTTAGAAAGCGGTAGCTATCAGGTAGCTTGCTTGAAGGTGTTTGCGCCAAGACCGGAAGGCATCAAAACATGATGTGTGAATGCAATCGCCCCACGCGGCAACCACGTTGATTGCGGCTTCCCGCCACGTGAGAAGGTAAGAACTCCTCAGACTTGAATCCTTAACGTAGGTAGCGATTGAGAGCGTGTCTTTCAGGCGTGCACAACCATCTTTGGTGGTGGAGCTCGCGATGGGCCGAACCTTAATCGCAGCACCGGCCGGGGGGGAAGTCGAGTCGAGTGGTGTCAATGGGGACAAGCGCGTTCACATGTCGGGATTCAAACAATAATTTAGCTCCTGTAGCAAACCTCATTATGGATACTGATCATGGCCCTATTGACAAATGATCTAAAAGAAGAGAAACGTGATGGGGAAGCTGTCTCTTGTATGATAGGAAGTACGATTAGGTGGTGGAAGGAGAAGTGCATCTGGTGGTACCTAAGGTACGTAGTCGTAATATTCAAAGTACCTTACTGTACTAAATCAATAAATGACAATGCTCTCTCAAATAATGTCGTGCGTCATAGGCAGCAGCATTAGATTAGGGACATTCCGCTCTTTCTGATAGAGTACAGCCCACCACAGACCTCACTGCATTATCGCCAACAGTGGAGGCTGTGTACATTAGGTGGGTGTTCACTTTGGCAAGAGAGATGGGATTACATTCGTTGCTGTGTAATAGACTGACTGGATCACAGATCCTTGACTCCGTTTTCTCTGTAGATTGTCTTCAGCTTATGCATGCGTTCACCCAATCTCATGCATAAGCGATCCCCCATTACCTTATTGTTCTGAGGCCAATACAAAACAAACATGCACAGGCAACTCGAGTATCTCCGTGGCTGTGGTGATTAGACCTTGACTGTGAGGTACGCCAAGCTGTTCCCCGATGCACATGTGACTCTCTGCCTACCTAATGGCTCCGTGAGGGCACAGCAGCTTCTCATTGAAGCTACCATGCTGCAAAGGTGTCTGGAAGGAGGGCTTGGCGCCGACTTGTATGATATCTAGAATGTTGCTGTACACAAGCCGCCGTCACCGCCGCCTACCAAACGTTAGATTGGCCCGAGCGCTGACACCAAGCCTGTGAGCTCCACTCCGCCGCTCCCAAACACCACTCCTCCCCTCCACCACAGATATCAACTCCTCGGCCACCTTCTGTGCGAACCCTCCTCTACCGCTACCACGTGTTTTTCGTTTGGTCGCCGCATCCAGGATCCACTGCACCGCCTGCCTCCTCCGTTGCCGCAATCCCAGAGGTACAGGGATCTGCAGCGCGACACCACCACCCGCGGCACCCCTTTGAGACCTTATCCGAAGAAGTGGTGCCACAGAATCAATTGCTAGAGTAAGGTACAGTATCGGGTTTAGGGGAAGGTGCGATGCGGGTGGGGAACCAGGGAGCAATGGCCGATCAGGATTGACGGCAGGAGGCGGTGCGGTTCGGAGGTGCGACAGGATCATAGACATGTTCTATACGCCAAGTAGTCAGCCTCCGAAGTCACATCGCCTGGCCAGGCAGCCTGAACTCTCAAACGTGAGAGAAACTGACGAGCGTACCCTCTGAGCAACACTCAGCTTTCCATCTTTCATAAGGAGATTTGTGACCTGATGAATCACCGGATCATAACGGTGCTTCAGGCTCGCCTGGCTTGGTATCGGCAACGTCGGTAGGTCAAGTGTGCTGTCTAGTGATTCGACGGCCGTGTCGGCTTGAGTAACCAACCCTTCCTGGGATCGCCGTGTTGTCGTAGAATATGATCTTGTTCCCTTCGGTGCTGACGGTTTGATCTCTTCCTGAAGAACCTTTGGGGCCTTCTCCTGAGCTTCTTCATCGCGCTTCAAGATCTACAAAGAGGAAATCAGTGCCCCGCCCTCAGAGGAAATTATAATCTCGTGGTGAGTCCTGACCTCTTGCACTGGCGTCCCCTGATCGAGGTCCGGCCCACCCTCACCGGTAATCTGGCCCATCTCAGCAGCTTCTTCACTGACATGAGGCAAATTGGCTTGGTTGTTTCCTTGACTCTGGTCTTCCGCTACTGGCAAAGGTTTTTCGTCTGCAGTAATCGATCTGCTCGGCGTCAGTCTCGGGCAAGAAGTGTTGTCAAGGCGCGGTATCGATGGCCTCTGCCGGAAGGCAATTGCCCTACCAATCCGGGGAAGTTGGAGTTTCAGAGGCATTGGTAGATTCTGAAGTACGGGTTGAAGGATGGATGGTGCAGTACCTGCTCGACTCTGCCCTCTTTGACATGTCCGCTAATGGTATGACTTAAATCTTAGTCATCCATCATCCTCCTACATCAACCGTGGAGTTTTGTTTGCGCCAGGGTCGGTTTCATTACCTACATTAGGTATGTGAAGATCGTAGCTTTCGCATATCTTAGGTTTCTTGATGGAACTTGTGGTTGAGGCCATGCATCTCTGCCCATTTATCTTTCTACGGTCGAGAGAACCGAAAAAGTTGTAGGTGCTGTAAACACCATCCAAAACTTGCATTGAACATGTTCTACACATGTAGAAGTGATGAAAGCTCAGTTGTTCCTTTCCCTGAAGTGCCTGGGACATGACCGGCGCCATTGCAGTCCAAACTAGAAATACTACTTTACACGAACGAAAGTTGAACTCAGGCGGACCGAGCTGATTTCAGTTCCCTCTGTAGAGATTCATGACTGAAGCAACAACCTTGCCCCCAATGTTCCCAGCGTCGTCCGGATAGATGTAGAACGCGAGAGCAATGATAAGGTACCTAAGTAAAAACTTAGCATCCCCTTCTCTATGCGAACTGTCATCAATGTAATACGTACGTTCCCAGGAGCATCGCCCCTTCTAGGTAGTTTGACTTCCCGTCCTGAATCAGATAGTTCGTGACCAGAACGCTCAGGAAGAAGACTACCGTCTCGAAAGTCTCGAAGTGCAGGGTCATCTTCTGGTCAATGATCCATCCTAGCAGGACAAGGAAAGGGGTGACCAGCAACGCGATTTGCATGCTGCTGCCAATAGCGACACCAATGGCGAGGTCCATTTTGTTCTTCAGCGCCACCACCACAGCCGTAACATGTTCTGCCGCATTTCCGACGATGGGCAGGAGGATAAGTCCAATGAAAGTCTTGCTGATGTGGGCAGTCTTCACGATAGAGTCAATGCTGTCGACGAGATACTCGGCGCAGACCGCCACGGCAATGGTGATCACAACCAATGCCACGCCAGCTGCCCAAGGACTAAGAATATGAACTTCCTCCTGTTCTGTTGCGTCCGCATCGCCGTTTTCCTCCTGGTCCGGCCTCTCATCGAAAAGGTCCGAATGTGTCCGAAGCTGGAAAACCAGGTACATCACGTATAGAATGAGCAGGATGATGGCAGTCCCACGTGACAGGATGAGTAGCGTTTTCTCGGAATTGGACTCGGACCTCGCCAATGCGGCGTAAAGGGTGGCAGGAATGATCAAGGATGCCGATGCGACTGTCATTAAAGATGACATGGTAGAGGCTACAGTCTTGTTGAATGTCTGTTCATGATGCTTGATGCCCCCAGCTAGAAAGCAGCAGCCCAGTACCAGGAGGATATTCGACAAGATACTGCCCAGCATGCTGGACTGGACGATGCGTATCTCGCCATTCTTGAGTGCAACAACACTAACCTGTTCGCGCGAGAGCTCACGTTCAGCTGGTGTCCCCTCGACAACACCAAGGACCACATACAATAAGCTCCACCGCATTACCAAACGTAGCATTGAGTAGTCCCCCAAGGGTTTGTCCAAGTTTCACGGACAGCTCCTCCGTCGTAAAGCTCAACAACGCTGCCAAAGGGATGATGGCGAGGAAATTCAGGATGAACACGGCCGTCGGACTCCATCCCATTGCGCCTGCAATAATGCCCAGCGGCACAAACACTAGCAGCACATTCACATAGTTGCTCAACAGCGTCTCTTTCGTCACATGGTAAGTGTACATTGGCCATCGAACCCAAGGTCTGGAGTCCTCGTGTAAAGGCGTACTGTCTGACCGGCCAAGGAGATTGCTATGTTCGTCAGGTCTGAATAATCCATTGCTCTCAGTAGGTGCGCTGCCGCCGCGCGTGTGCGAGTATGAGTGCGAGTACGAGTGCGATCTAGACATGGTGTGCCGTTTGAATTTTGACTTCAACCCTGTACTAGCTGTGTTCTCCATAGGGCCGTGTCAGTTGTACTCCATCAGGAATGCAAACATGGCATAGAAGAAAACGAAGGAGTTCTTGCGCACTGGACTGGACTGGAATTGATTGATCTTACACATTATTATCACCAGGTCTTTGTATCTGAGAATTCTCTCGCCCAATACCTAAGGTAGGATTGAGGTGCCAGTGCTGAGGTAGTGGCTACCTGATGGTGGATATAAGGCAGGCGGCGAAGCTGTAGATGATATAAGGGAACGTTATCATCATCTCCCGATCGTCCACGCAAGCTAGGGGATTTCATAGCTCCACTGTAAGTGAGGTGAAGGCAAAGGTAAGCTACAGCATTAGAAGCTTGGCAAAGGTGGCTAGCCCTTGGCATCACTCACTAGGTAATAATACCGGACATGGAAGTTACTCCGCAATACCTTCCTAAACCAGATACCTTATTATCGAGCAAACCCGACGAAGCAAGATAATAATCATCATGCATCTGCTGCTACTGATAAAGTTACCTAACTACCCAATTGGATTACACGAATGCCGAATCGAGAATGCCTCTACCATCATCCTTCGTCTAGACCAGCAAGCCAAGATATCTCGAAAGTCAGGCTATCACAAAAGTCGGTTCCACCCTTATCGATCGCTCACCCTCCTTAGCGAGCCCGCGCAGGCGATCGTTGCTGCCATCACGGAGCGCCGCCGAGACCTTGCGCAGGGTTAGCATCTTCGATATAGTGGTGTTGTACATCATGATCGGAAGCTCACCGGCGGCATAAGCCAGATACCAAGTTCGACTGGCTCCGCCATCAAGCCAGGAAGGGTCGAAGTTGGCTTGCGCAAAGAAATCGTAGGAAGCCTTCGGGTCGACGATGGCGAGGTTAGCGTAGAGGAGTCCTTTCCAGCCGCCCGCGACGTTGTTGGCCTGGGCCACTCTACCGTTGGCGAAATACGCGTTCCATTCTTCGCTGACGAACTTCTTCGTCCGAGTCAATGTCGAACTCGGGTTCAAAGGGATCATGTGGATCCTGAATTTGTCAGTCAGCAGGCGGGCTGCATGTCGACAAGGGAATCCTTACCCTTGTACGTATTCGGGGTTTCCTCCAAAGTAGGTCGTGTGGTCAATTTTGTTCTCGAAAAGCTACATGACTTCAGCTGTTGCTCTGCAGCATTCGCAATGGGGAATCAGCGTATACTCACAATGCCAGTGACAAAGTTCCCGATGAAATTGGGAGGCTGGTTAGCATTGCTGCTATCCAAAAGAAAGTAGTTCTGAAGACTCCGCGAAAGGATCTTGAGCATCAGAGTGCCCCGGAGCTCCATGGAAGGGTCTCCTACGGTCCGTCCCCACATCTTCATCGCATAGGCGAACATGGCGTCTTCGGAAGACGACTCTTCATCTTTGCTGTCGCCAGATTCGAACAGGCCTTTGGCGAAACTGTGTCCATGATACCAATCAAACGAACGCGAGAACGGGAAGCTGCTGTCTTGAGAGCTCGGATTCGCGGCGTCCCTGACGAGAAGGTTGACGAAGTCTTTGTTCGAGGCCAGCCAGCTACGATCGAGGTAGCCAATGATAGACGCACAATGTATGAAATAGGCAAAGTGGAAGTGGTGGTCGTTATAGTAGGTGTTCCCGAAATCCTGACCGGAGTTCCCGGTCACATATGACCCTGAACTTACAACTCCTTTCCAAGCAGTATCATAGACTAGTGGATAGGTCTGCTGGTTGCTGGCAAATCGGTGAAAAGCATCTTTCAGCTTGGCAAGGCCACTCGCTGCGAGAGCTGTATTCTTCCCAAGATCGTATATCGTGTATACCAAAGTTGCAAACTTACTGAGAGCCTTGCCGCTAAAATAGAGGCTGTCCAAGTTTGTTTGCGCCATCATGTCTTGGGAGAGCTCTGTCGCTCCCACGTCGTTGATGGCATTCATAGCCGTGCCGGACAAGGTGTTCACACTGCCCGTCGATGGAGACCACGGAGCGAATTCCATGTCCGTTGGTAAATTATCCTCCACCAGAGTCCAAGAATCCGCGACTATCGCTGTAGCGACACCCTTCGTCGTAGTCTGCAATTTGATATTCGTGCTGGAAGAGGCTGTTGTAGGCGCGAACGATTCGACGTGATGGGGTAGAGCGAACATCAAAAGCGTACTATACCCTATCCCTGCTTTCTGCCATGAGAGCGAGTAGGTCCCCGAAGTACCATTGACGGTGCCCTGGACCATGGCGCCTGTGGCGTAAACTCCAGCAGAGGCATCATACTTCGACTCACCATCAGCACCAGCTGGGTTCTTACAGATCTGTAAAGTCCCGTGCCATCCTGATTGGGCTCGTAGCATGGTAGCTGATTGCTGCTGGAGTTGAGGATCCGCGCCATTCGCCGAACATGCATACACCAACCAGTTCGACCCATCCTCTAGAATGACTCGATACTTGAAGATGTTCCGAGAAGAGCCCGCAGGGGTAAAAGATCGAAATATCACACCACTCTGAACGAGTGGCTGTAAACCGTTGTAAATGCTAGTGATGAATCCCATTCCCTGAACCAGAGGGAAGGTGATCTTTTCGGAAGCTCCTGCTTGAGGCTGCAGGCTCACATTCGCCGAGAAGGCTTGGAGAGAGTCGGTGGTCAAAACCGTAGAGCGTCCCAGCTCTGTTGCAGATAAAATAAAGGACTGTATTCCCAAAGGATTAATGAAAAATTGCACTGGGTTTCCAGGAATCGATGTATTGGGCGGACCGTAAGCGCGCTGGTACGCCGCGATGTGGGATATACTCATACCCCAGCTCGAGAGGCTACCGCCTCCTTTCGACCAAGACAGACTGTACGGGTGGGTCCAAGTACCTTGCGCTTGCCCTCCAAGGAACATATTGGCATAGAATTTGTTAGTCGGTATCGGGCCGCTTTGCTTCTAGTGCAGAGGTGAGTATACTGGCGAGAAATTCGGGATGGATATACTAACAATACCAGTTCGTGGAACAGGATGATCTCCTCGCTGTCCTATGTTATCCGGTATCGTTGTTGCGCCATAGGAGATGGGTTGGAAGATGTCCATCGCAGCGATCCTGCGCCTCCTCCTCAAGATGGTATCTTACACGTGCACGGTCGCACTATTTACAAATGAGTAGGTAAAGGTGCCGCTCAAAAGCTTGACGCGGAGGCTGTGGTTGATACAAGTAAGAATTCTAATGGAATGATGGTGGTAAGCGTGGTTCTACCTCGGTCTGTCACTAAAAGGAAATGAACGAACTGACAAAAATAGCCTTAGTAGAGTCTAATTCCAGAGCAAGGCGGGCAAAATGATTGCGATGTAAGTCAGCGCTGCATCGGCACGTATTCTCTGGGATGCTAACGGAGAAATCACAGCTCGACAAAGAGTATGAAAGGCCCGCGCCTGGAGCCCGTGGCCGACAGCAGGAACTTCAGGGACACGCGGAAACGGATACGTACAGATCCTAGGCACGGCCTCAATGCGCCAGCTTCAGGCCGTTTGCCAGGAAATATGTACACTGGAGAGTTCTAAGAGCAGGTTAGCACCCAGAAAGGTCAAGGCATGAAATCTCAAAAAACAAATGCCATACAAATCAGTCAACCGCTTTCAAAGCTAATAATCCAGCCGGTACAACGTCAACAAGAGTTGGATCTTTGCTATCAGAACTTTCTCAACGAAGTATCTAGAGGGTTAGGAAAGTTCTAGAGGATTCGACGTAAGAATACATCATTTTATAGACTTTGGAGGGATAGAAGCTGAAGAGAGTCACAAGTATAGATCATCAAGAGCCAGCGAGCAACCGGTCAGCGGCGATGAAGCCTGTAAGGATAGAGCAGGGAAAGATACTCATGCGCATCCATGGCGGAATGCGCTCGATGAGACTCTATTGGTGTGTTTATTATGCTTCGAGCCATTCTGATTTATAAAAGGAATAAAAGAATGTTTCTATTACGGAGTGGTAGCCAAATGCGTCTATACGCCGTTGCAACATCAGCCGCTCAAAGACGAGGGACAAGGTGCCAACAACGCGCAGAATACCTCATATTCCCTGACAAGTTCTTGAGGGAACAAGAGCAATAGAAGAATGGGGAAAGAAGGTGCGAAGTCTGCTGAGATCAACAAGTCCCTAACGTATGAGCGTCTCTTACCCACTGAGAAAAAGCAAAAGAACTCTCTGCATTGGCGTCGCCAGGAAGGTCAGCATCTCTCCTTCATTAATATGACCTGATTATTGACAGGGCTCATCAAGGGAAGGAAAACAATGTGATGGCATTCTTTACCGAACGATTGTCATGCAGATGTCATGCCAGATGTCATGCAAGCAGTACCCTCTGGTAAGCTCTTATGTAAGGGAACGTTAACCAATGACGATACCAGGTAATTACTAAGATCGTATACGAATCTTCAAAGCAACAACTATCAACAACATGACCTGCATGCACTCGGAGGATTACGAGGTCATGCGACGATGTGCACGGACAAGTGCTTTAGAATTTCAACATCCCTTTACATCTTCGTATTGGAGTAATTTCACTAACGACCTGATGAACGGTCAGTCATCACACGATGGGCCTTTCCATCGGTGTGATAACGCCTTGTTTCAGCAAGATCCGTGGCTTGGTGGCAGCTTGGAAAGTCTCTTTGGTTGTCCACTCCGGACCCACTGGCAGACGCAGCGACCTCTCGTACTGTTGACGAGTCTCAAAAGGGTGCGGTAGCTGAGAAGCAAGGTATTTGACGTTCTATGATCGTACCACATTAGCCATTCTCTCCTCATTGCACCGTGTGAATACGGCTTCACCTTTTTGACACGTTTCTCGCTGATGATGACACGCTCAAGCTTTAGATCTTTGCGGTTCAGCTGTTTGACCCCTTCTTCCTTGGTTAGAAACCGGCCTCTACTACGCTTCTGTTCTTTTTTGCTGATTCCAGCACCCGTCCAGTTCCCCCAGCCTGGCAGCGTGCTATCAACAACTTTCTCATCTTCGTCCCGAGCGTTCTCTTGCTTCTCCTGCTCAAAGTTCGCCACGACTTCATCCCCAGCAAAAGCCTTTAGGATGAGCTCTTGATTTCGCACTGCCCTTGGTAAACGCCTCACGTCTCCATTACTAGCATCGCTATCGTCACTAGCACTGATTTGGTCCGATAGGACTTTAGGAACAGCGCGCGGCGTTTTTGTTTTCTCGGTCCTTGTTCCATCTACTGCAGACCTTCCTAATTGGGCACGTGTGTCCTCCCTCGTGACGGTGCTTGCTGTTTTACTCGTGTTATTGAGATTCGGACTCAATATGAAACCATCTGAGTTCAATTTTCGAGACCGGTGCTGCCCTGGTTTCTTGACAGGCGCATCTAGCCAAGGATTATGTAAATCTGTTGCTATCCGATTGTCGAAAGCATCGTCTTCCAGGTATTTTCGCTTTCGTGGGCTTGACAATGGTACTTTAGGATGTGATGTTGTGTCAGTCACAACTTCTAGCTCGTCTCCGGCAAGCTCCCTAGTTTCACCTCCGTCTTCTTCGTCGGTGCGCACTCCTTCTTCAAGCTCGCCTCTTGGGAGCTTTTCAATGTTGACAGTATGCCCTGAGGTGCGATTACGTGGTCCGAGCTTTCTACGGCCCGTGTTACTTGACTCTCCTTCACCCTCATCCGTGGAATTCTGCGCAAGAAGGCCAGCATGGAGATGCTGCTCGTGAGCGTCGTTCTGCTGTTTCAGCGCCGCTTCCGCCTTCTGCATGAACCTCATCGATGATAGACCAGTGCCAGAACGTCCGTTCAGACTAGGCTCTATCGCGCTCCCACCTGGAAGGTCTAGCCTTTCTCGAAATTTCTGCTCCGAGCCCTCATCATCCTCGGTCTCCGAAGTTTCGCTCCCAGACTCTGATCGGTCATCCTCGTCACTTCGCGCTTCTTTCCCCTCGATTCGCCTTCGTAGCTCTTCCCCTCTCTTTGCCATCTCCGTAACACCTGTCCGGGCGTCTTCATCCCATGCAGCTCTCCCACTGTCCCGTATCCCCTTGGCCCACTTGCTCTCCCGATGCCTTGCACCCATCCGCTCTTCTGCCCTTCGACGTTCAATTCGTTCTTGGTCATCATCCGACAGCGGAACACCTGCAGCAGCAAGCGCCGCTCCATCCCCTTCCTGGGCCCGTTCGCGTTGCTTGCGATGGACACGGCGGTAAGACTTACTCTTGATCTTCTTAATTCTTTTAGCCCGTACCTCTTCTCTGAATAGAAGATCCCTGGCTTTTCGAAGCTCAGCCCTCCGTGCCTGAACCTCATCAAGCGATCTCTTGTTCGTTTGCAATTCTTCAGAAGCTATTATCTGACCTTCCGGAGACTCCCCGTGTGAGGATGCCAAGCCGTTCTTCTGTAGAATGTCTTGAATTGTACTTTCAAGGTCGTTGAGGGGTAGTGAGTGGGTTGTTGAAGTGAAGCGGTCAGTTCCTTGTGCAGCCGCAGCGGTAGGATCGGCCAGAGGGAACGAAAGATGTTCTGCTCGCCGGTTGTGTTTCACAGAGTCCATCCATCGATCAAGCGTTTCTTTGCTCTTGTCGTACGCCGCTGCCCGGTCAAGACGATTTTGTTGTCGTTTCGGCAGCGGTACATGTAGCTTTGCAGGTATGCCTGTACGTTTACTGGGTTTTTTCGAGTCATCGGCGTCCAGGAGCTTCAGTGACTTCCTGAGGCGCGGATCTGAGTTAGTGATAGTGGGTAACAAATCAGCAACCGTGAGTTTCTGTCTTGGGTTGAAACCAAAGTCAGACGGTGCACTGGACTCTTGGATGCCACTTGACAGTCTTTGAGCGGTAGAATGCTCAGGGACTTTGGATTGAACAGAAGCAACAATGTCTTGCAGTGTGGATAGCTTGTCGGCATAGTCGTCTTCTTCAGATTCCTCAGATAGCGATACCGACAGACTGGATTCATCATCCTCGCCGGACATCTCATCGCCCGATAGCTCCTCCTCCCAGTCAACAGAAGAGAATGACATGTTCAAACAACGCGGTAGCCTGGCAATACTTCGCTCAGAAAAGATCCCACAGTTGCGACTATATTAGTATTACGCGCTCCTAAGTCTTCATGGTGCAGATATCACGCAATAGTTTCAAGTAGCAAAAACGTCGTTCAACTTAAAGATGTAAACCAAACTTATGTGGTCTGTGCATTGATCCAAACCTTCGCCAAGCTTTTACGATACCTAAGGTAAGGTACCTAAGGTACAGTTACGCTAATCGTCCATACGTGTAATTCATGACCTCTCTGGTCTAACTGACTTCACCTTCTTCGGTGCGCGATCGCTGAGTACACCACCATGTTCAAACCCACGCAGTCATTATCGAGAAGCCTTCGGCGACTTGCATTGACGACCAAGCAGGTCAACAAAGGCTACTACAAGGGAACAGGTTCTGGGTCAACCGGCCGGCACACAAAGCATGGTGGCTATATCATCGAATGGAACAAGGTGCGGACTTACAAAGTACCTTCGGGACTAAGAGAATTCAACGTATGAACTGTTCGCCCAGCCTCTGCGAATGCACAAAGTGTTTGTTGACACTTCGTTCTGCAGTTGACTCCCTTCGTTACACGCAATATGGAACCAACTCGAGGTCGGTTCGTGGGCAATCCCAAGGGCGCCTTGAGCGGGGCGGAATATTTGACGAAATGGAAGGTGGAGAATGGTGAAGATTAGGTCGACTATCCACGCAGAGGGTGAGTAGGATGTGAATGCGAATGCGCCTTACCCTGAGGCCTGAAGCTGAATCTTCCTCAGAGACTGCACTGTATGCCGTATGGCTTGACAGTAGCTGAGCTTGTCGCACACTTATGACTACAACTCAGCTCAACCCCGAACAGAGCAAAGGCTTGGTCGCTTTGGACACTACTCGCCGCAGGCGGTCCATCAGGCTCCAGGGCGCTGTACGCTAGACGAGGAAGCTGGTTTAGAGGAGTTCTTAAGGAGTCAGGCTTGGAAATCAGTGTACTCAATGGTAGACAAACAGATGTAGAGCGCTTCGATAACTTTGTTAGTAGCCTCAGTATCTTGGTCCATGTGTTTCTACCTACTGTATATACTGTGACAAGTAGTACTGCTGTCCCAGCTCGGACCATAAACAGCGCACGTCGGCTGAGATGTTCCCTCGATTTCAGTTCGAGGTACAGGTAAGGTAAGGTATAACTCAAAGGTCGAAACCACCGTACCGGATCAATGTGCTTCCGAAACATCAAGCCTCCCTAAGGTATCTAAAGATTCCGGGGCCACTGCACGATCACCTACTTTATCGAGCAGACAGAATGACGTCGAATTTAACAGCAACGCCTCAACTTTTAAGAGGGCAGAGCAACCAGCAACCAGCACCCTGCACCCAGCACCCAGCACCCAGAGATAGAGTCACAAGGCGACCATCTATCTTCCTTTCAGGGACTAGTGTTTGACCAGGCGCCAGGCCGGAGTGTTCTCAAGCTCGGCAATCATGTTCCAGTCCTTCACTGGAAACTCCCGACGGCCCCGGCAGGTCGACTTGTCAGGTCGGAACAGTAACCCTTTCGCAGCGTATACCTCCCCTCGACAGTCTCAGGCGGCCCCGAGATCCCAGATCACGGTTGCAAACGCACAACATGAGCGTCTATTGAGGCAGCAAGAGCGGGATCGTCTAAATGCTGCCAAGGCTATACAAAGAAGCTGGAGGGGACACCACAGTCGCCGGAAGACCAAGGATAAATGGAGGCAGGAATGGGACTACCGAGAAGAGTTGCTCGGAAACAATCCAGGAACCATGAAAATATCACAAGAGAATCAGCAGGACAAAGACTCGGGGCCAACAGGTTACACATCCGAACCCGAGGGTCTGAGTCAACTGCAGTTTCTGCTCCTTTTCGTGTCTCCTCAGTGTGCGGATGATGTTTCGAGGCTAGAACGTTTCGCGATACGGTTACTTGACACATTTCAACAGGAACTCCCTAACCACAGATGGGCCAAATTACTGCTACGACTGACAAGAGTTTCTCTTGAGATTCTGCTACGAAACGATGTACAGCATTTCGATGAGACGACGATCACCAATCTTCTGTCTCTGCTAGTATTCCTTTCAAGGGCGATTCCAAAGCAGCTTGCTCAAATCGCTGGGCTGTATTATCAAGCCTTGGCAAGTCTTACGGTGCGAACGCTGGTATCCAACCCTTCAGCTACTGCTCGACGAGATCGCATCATCAGCTGTGTGCTTGGACTGCTTCAGTCTCTAAATCCTTACACATTGGCCGCTTATGAAGGATTTGCCACATTTTACTTGGCCACACCAGATTTACCAAAATATCTAGGTGATCTTGAAACTCTGGCTGCAGGGTTGAATTTCAAGCTGCTCGCGAGCTCATTGTCCAGCTCGCTAACGCATGACTCTGATGGGCTGAAAACGACTAGGATGAATGGAGAGAAGCGTTTGTGGCTATTGGCATATTTTATATATTTCCATCGGCATGCATATGGGCTGCCGACCTCAGTGCACACCTTACCGGAACCCGATTATGTCACAGTCGTTTCTTTCCTGCTTTGCTCCGTAGCTGATGAGGTCAGCGCTCGTCTTGACCTCGAACGCGACCGGTCTAGCAATGATATGGATAGTTCTCATATGCGAGAGAGCCCCCCTATACCCTTGCCACAATTCATACAGAGAGAGGTTCTGTCTTTGGTCAACCAAGGAAGCGTCACAGGTCTCTTAGCCCATACAGACGGCGTTATACCGTCAAAATCCACAAACGAGCCTCTTTCGGCTACGGAGGACGCAGGATTACTGGCAAGTTACGCGCTCACATTACTTAGGGTCTTTCCAAGGCGAGGAGATGACATACGCATGTGGTTGTATTTGGGGTCAGCACTCATTATCCCTGGTTCAAGCGGCAGCCCCGCCAAGAAACTTCCTGCTATCAAGTACTTCTGGAAGGCCGCTCGAAACACAAGTATCTATGGATCCGTTAGTCGGGATCCCAACGCCGCTCGGAGCTTGTTAAAGTCACTGCCCCAGAGCGGCACCCAAGGTGAACAAGCTGAAGTGAGTGAGAAAGATTCAGAGTGGCGGGTCATCTTATTGTTTCTTGAACTTTATACTTTCGTACTGAAGGTTATGGATGACGAGGAATTCGTCTCCGGGGGCGCATCGACATCCACTAGTGAGTCTGATCGAAACGCGAGCTGGACCAGGGAAAGCGCCTTGCCCCTGAGAGAAGTAGCCAATTTAACCACATTCCTCAAAAGTCTCGCTTTCACCATGTATTGGAATCCATCCGAACTCTCTGGCATTGAGGATACCGACCTAGATGCGAGCATTGGCAGCTACTTCGCCACATCCAGTGCCTCACGATTTGAAGGTCAAAACAAAAGCATCGTAGTAAGACCGGTTGATAGAAAGCTGGCTGGTATTACAGGTATGAGCCTTGACTATCTGAAAGGGATGGTCACCGGCTTGTTGAGGATGGTATATGAGCGAGAGTGAGTTTGCCATGGAACATGTATCGACTCCTTACTAATCGAGCCCTAGCTCTCGGCGAAACTTCTTACCTAAAGGTCATTGGCTTATGACCACTCAATTCGATATGGAGGGATTTATTCCCGCCGTTGTGGTCGAGGAAGAAAATCGGCATCAGGTTCAGGAAGCTGACGGTGAGGAAAGCTCTGAGGAACTTGAGGGAGGCAATGAGAATTTGGATTTCACAGACACTATAATAGGAACGCGACGAACGCAACAGACGCGGCGCATTGACGTATTAAAACGACAACAGCGCAGAGCATCGCGAAGGAAGTACTTGGAGAAGGTTACTCCCAGGCTAGAAATCTTGCAAAACATGCCGTTCTTCATTCCATTTGCAACAAGAGTACAGATATTTCGGGAGTTTGTTACCTTGGATCAGGTAAGGAGAAGGGGTGGGCATGTTGATCCCGACAATTGGAGAATGTCCGTGATGCACAATTCGAGGCTACAACGTGGCCCTGATGGCCGGCCATTAGGGCAAGACATCTTGGAAAGACATCATGCGAAAATAAGAAGAGAGAGCGTTTTTGAAGACGCATATGAGCAGTTCTATGAGCTTAATGAAGGTCTGAAGGAACCTATTCAAATCACATTCGTGGACAAGTTCGGTACCGTTGAGGCTGGGATTGATGGAGGTGGCGTGACCAAGGAGTTTCTTACAAGTGTTACAACTGAAGCGTTCAGTTCATCCAACGGTCTCAACCTTTTCGTTGAGAACGACCAGAACCTACTGTACCCCAACCCTGCGGGTGCCGACGAGCGGAAAGATATGCTCCGTGCAGCGGGCTTCAAGGAAGGCTCTGCGGAGTGGAACGAACAGATCCGAGAGCTACTAAGACGATATGAGTTTCTGGGGCGTATCATTGGCAAGTGTCTGTACGAAGGTATCCTGGTTGACATTGGATTCGCCGGGTTCTTCTTGCTCAAATGGGCCTTAACCGGAGGAACTGGATCAGCCTCACGTGAATCAGGCTACCGCGCAAACCTGAATGATTTACGAGATTTGGACGAAGGGCTTTATCAGGGTCTGGTAAGTAAACAAACTCAAAGTAGACCCCACTCTCAACCAAGATTGACGTTTGTTGCAGTTGCAACTGAAGAACTATCCAGGAAATGTAGAGGACTTTTCGTTGAACTTCACTGTGACGGATACGATTTCTACGCAGCGCAACACCGATCTGGGTGCCAATCAGGAAGCATCACGCACTATAACGCGGGAGCTGAGGCCAAATGGCTCGAATATACCTGTTACGAATGAGAACCGGCTTGTCTACATTTCTTACATAGCTCGACACAGGTTGCAAATTCAGCCGCGCCTCCAGACGAACGCTTTCCTCCGTGGGCTAGGAGATATCGTTCAACCGTCCTGGCTGTCGATGTTCAATCAATCTGAGCTTCAGACCTTGGTTGGCGGGGATTCGTCCGAGATCAACATACCAGACCTGCGGCTCAATACACTGTATGGAGGAGTCTACGTCATCGGCGATGACCTTGAAGAACACCCTACCGTGCAATTCTTCTGGCAAGTGATGCAGTCCTTCAGTGACACCGATAGGCGGAAGGTATTGAAGTTTGTCACTTCCACTCCGCGATCGCCTTTACTCGGCTTCGGGCAACTTAATCCACGATTTAGCATCAGAGACGCGGGCGATGATCAGACTCGATTGCCGAGCACCAGTACTTGCGTGAACCTACTCAAGTTACCTCGATACTCGAACGCGAAGACATTGCGGGAGAAGTTACTGTACAGCGTCAACTCAGGGGCTGGGTTCGACCTCAGTTGAACCTTATCAAATTGTGGATTCCACATCTACTGCCGTGCACATTCGGTGTCTTAGCAGGTCCTGGCATTAGATCCGGCGTTAAGAATCTTCCAGGGCGTCAAGATCTGGGCTAATGACCGCATCTACATACAGGGAGTCGTCAACCTGGGACCGGGCAAACTCATGTGTAGTACAGGAGCTTTGAGACATGCTTCAAAACGCATCATGTTCCAGAGGAGTACACTTCATATTTGAGCAGAGATCCAAATATGGTACATATGAGTACCTTATGAGCATGAGCACAAGTAATTATGAATTGAGGCTGCAAAGCGTTGTCCCTCATCTTAAACAAAACACCGTAAGGTAAGCCTTGAATGATATCTGGCACGTGACTCTTTACATAAACTAAGGTACGCGAGACCTACCTTACCTTAGCTTTCCCTCTTGTGCACAAATCTGACGCTAAGTGGTTGTCCAGAGTCAAAATTTCCAATTCAATCCACAACACCCTCAACCTTGAACGCCGCGTTCCACCCTGCTTCACGTCATATCCCATTACTTCACAACGCCTCGTAGTTGGTATAGGAGAGAGCACGACTTTCAAGCTACTTGTTTGAAACGTTTCTCGTGTCTTTAAAGCCAGCTTCTATTGCGCCCTCAGTTTCACTACATATTCTCCAGATCCCTTACAGAGCTTCGCCGTTGTCCGCATCACTCAAATTCTACTTACCCAATTGCTTCCCACAAGACTAAAGGACTTGCGCACATAAACTTGCTGAAGAGATACCGTTGCTCCTAGGAACCTCGCTAACATGTACGTTCATCTCCCTTTGTCTTCCATAACAAGCCCCCAAGTTGTCAAAGAACGACACCACTTCAAGAACCCTCTGGTCCTTCCAGTTGTGCATTCACTAACGGATCCTATGAACAGTACCAATAAACATGTCTACTGAGGGAGCCACCACGAGCACCACCTCTCCGTCGCTGGAGAAGTTGACTCTAGACGACAAGCCTACCAGTGGTACAAACGGCACTGGCCCGAATGTTACCAACATAGATACCAGCGTTGGCTCAGCTGATGCACACGCCGATCATGACAACCTTCAAACCCCCAGCTCGGCTGTTCCGGACAGTGCTACAAACCAACCTCATTCAGCTTCGCTCTATGTTGGCGAGCTTGACCCAACCGTGACAGAGGCTATGCTATTCGAACTCTTTTCCTCCATCGGGCAAGTTGCCTCTATCCGTGTATGTCGCGATGCACTCACCCGTCGCTCGCTCGGTTATGCCTACGTCAATTACAACAACACAGCCGATGGCGAGCGAGCGTTGGAGGAGCTCAATTACACGCTTATCAAAGGCCGCCCTTGCCGCATCATGTGGTCCCAACGTGACCCCGCTCTGCGCAAGACGGGCCAAGGTAATGTCTTCATCAAGAATTTGGATACTGCCATTGAAAACAAGACGTTGCACGACACGTTTGCTGCATTTGGGAACATTCTCAGCTGCAAGGTGGCTCAGGACGAATTCGGTAATTCCAAAGGATACGGATTCATACATTACGAGACGGCCGAGGCAGCAACAAATGCGATCAAGCATGTGAACGGTATGCTGCTCAACGACAAGAAGGTCTTTGTGGGTCATCACATCCCAAAGAAGGATCGCCAGAGTAAGTATGACGAGATGAAGGCCAACTTCACGAACATTTACGTGAAGAATGTGGACGCCGAGGTCACCGACGAAGAATTCCGAGATCTTTTTGAGAAGTATGGCGAGATTACCTCTGCGTCACTGACACGCGATCCTGAGACGGGGAAGAGTCGTGGGTTTGGTTTTGTCAACTACGTGAATCACGAACATGCAGCAAAAGCAGTTGACGAGTTGCACGACAAGGATTTCAAGGGCCAGACTCTGTACGTTGGCCGTGCCCAGAAGAAGTTTGAGCGTGAGGAAGAACTGCGAAAACAGTACGAGGCTGCTCGAGTCGAGAAAGCTTCGAAGTACCAGGGTGTGAATCTTTACGTGAAAAACCTCGAAGACGACATCGATGATGAGAAGTTGCGTGACCTCTTTACTCCCCACGGTACCATCACATCCGCGAAAGTGATGCGGGATACGAATCCTGACCGAAGTGTGACCCCTGAGAAGGAAAAAGACAAGGAGAATCAGAAGATCGGCGAGAACGAAGAGAAGGACACGGAGAAAGAGAGTAGTGAGGATGTTAGCGAGAAGAAGGAGAAGACCAAATCTGGTAGAGCCCTCGGGAAGAGTAAAGGCTTCGGCTTCGTCTGCTTCAGCAACCCTGACGAGGCGACGAAGGCCGTGACCGATATGAACCAAAAAATGGTTCACGGAAAGCCATTATATGTGGCTTTGGCTCAACGAAAGGATGTACGAAAGAGTCAAGTAAGTCTTACCATGCACGTGTGTCTAAACTTTGCGCGACGGCTAACCCGACTATCATCAGCTCGAAGCCAGTATCCAAAACCGAAGTAATCAGATACGGATGCAGCAAGTTGCAGCCGCCGCTGGTATGCCTCAGCAGGCAAGTCACTCGTACTTCTTAAGCTCTTTGAGGTACGATATACTAAGCCGCATGTGTAGTTTATGCAACCTCCGATGTTTTATGGGCCGGGACAGCAGCCGGGTTTCCTTCCTCCGAACGCTGGTGGACGCGGGGGGATGCCGTTCATTCCTCAGCCAGGTATGGGCATGCCTGGGGTTCAGGCCGGTCGACCTGGTCAGTTCCCGGGTGCTTTTGGCGGCCAACAAGCCGGCCGTGCTGTTCCCAATGCAGGACAGCAGATGCCTCCGAACACGTTCGGCATGCCCGGTCAAGCCGTGGCCTTCGGTGCCATGCCACAAGGGGTATCCAACCTGCCGAACGGTATCTCCTACCCTCAAGCGATGGCTCAGGTTCAGGCTCTTGGTCGCGGCGGACCTGTGGGACGTGGACCGATGCAAGGCCTCCAGGGCGTACCGCCGAACATGGCCGCAATGCAAGGTATGCGTGGCGTCGCCAGCGGTCCGGGCTTTCCACAAGGAGCAGGCCGCGGTACCATGTCGATGCAACCAGGCCAGATGGCTCGCTTCCCGCCACCAGGTCGAGGTCAGATGATGCCACAAATGGCTCAGCAAGGCATGCAACCAGGCCGCGATGATGTCACCGGAGCAGGCAGTCTCACGCTACAGGCTTTAACAACTGCACCACCACAACATCAAAAGCAAATGCTCGGGGAAGCTCTTTACCCGAAGATCCAGGCCCAACAGCCCGAACTCGCAGGCAAGATCACCGGCATGCTTTTAGAGATGGATAACGCGGAGTTGTTGAGCCTGTGAGCAAGGTCTATGCCGTTGCTGGTCATCAGTTTTATGCTAATCGTTGTCAGTGTCGATGATGATAATGCCTTGCGCGCCAAGGTCGACGAGGCTATGAATGTTTATGACGAATATGTTAAGAACAAGGGTGGTGACGCAGAGCCGCCTGCGGGTAGTGGAGGAAAGTCGGAGGAGGCGGCGAAAGGAGCCGATACGGAAGAGGCCAAACCTTAGCCGGAACAGGAAATCCATCTTCTCTGGTGCCACTCTCGGATTCAGATTTTTCATCTCGTTGCTACTGCTATGGAACCACCCGACTACCTCGTTGCTACTCCGCTTTTACATACTTCTGCGCGCCGCACCTGTCCGATCAGGCGGCTAATTCCCGAACTCTGGCCGAACGGGACACTCTCTGCGGGATCTTGCGGTTCCATGTCTCGCCCAAGATCCTGCAGCAATCGATTTTTCCTGGGACTATGCGGCTTGGGTTCTGTACAATAGAGGCTTGCTTTCTCCAGCATAATGGCTTTGATCTCTCAGATGAAACCGATCAGATGGGTGTATGGCCAACCTTTTCACGCATGTCATATGGCTCAGGGAGAGAGGATGAGCGTGGCGAGGTAACTCTAGTCTGGCGATCCTTATCTCAGAACACTAGCGAAACAAATTAGACCTTCTACAGTTTCCGCGTTGCTCGGCTTGCAAGCTGAGGCGTCCGTTCGGTTACGTGATGACAATCGTGCTGGAAAGCATCATCCAGCGAACAAAACATTCTGCAGTCACATAAGTTACGGTAGATGTTGTGGCAAAGTAGGTACTGTACGGGAAACGCTAGCCATTACGTATGGAGATACTATCAATAGCATGGAAGTAATGTACCTTGCAGTACATAAGGTACTGGACCTGGGTACCTAGGTAGTCGACAGCGTTGTGAAAGCCAGATTGGGGTCATGAACACAGCTTTCAAGTTGTATCCCTAAATTACTGCCACAGAGCAAGGCCACACTCATGTTCTGGACCACGACCATACAATCATGTAAGTTACGCACAGTGATGCTGGCCGAGATTAGTTGTACCCCTTTCATTCCCACAAACCTGGTCGCCGGCAGCTACACCACGCTTCCGGTTTCGGGTTATATCGTCAGGCCTTGCAAGCACCCTTGTGGGTGGGATTCCAGTCATCGTCGTTTATTGTTATTCGCTCAATCTCATAAGTCACACTGCAGAGTATTGACGTGTTGTCCCAAAATTCCGAATTCCTTCTATCATGGAACATGCTTGCCAACGGTCGTTGCCGGAGAGCTTGAGTCGAAGTCCGTTGTTTTACTTCGCCATTCGCCACATGTCGATCATCAAGGGAATCTCGATCCAATTTCCCGGTTTTACAGTAATCAGACAAGAATCCATGGCCTTACCGGAGGTTTTTTACAGTGGTCTAGCAAGTCTTGCCGGATATCTGGGTCAAGGAAGGACGGAAAGCCCATATTCACCGCCACTGCTGGTCACCGCTGTCATAGCTTTTAGACCTCAGTATTCGCTGGTCGGGATACAGTACCTCCAACGCACGGGTTGTTCCGTGTTTAATATGTTCCTAGCACCTTGGGACATTATTAGATTCAGGGATATGCAGTCTTCTGGCGTCCTTATTACACGATGGACAAGGCGAGCATGAGTATGACGAAGGACCTAGTAGTACTGTTTTCCAGGGGTCTCCGCAGTATATAAACAGTCAATTCCTCAATGAGTTTCGTTCAACTCGGCATTGATCTTGGATCTTGAATCTACTGTCTTTACTACTCCTTTTATATCATCAGCTGAGATACTGCATACCTTTGCAACATACGACAATGAAGGTCTCATCCGCTTTGATATTTACCTTCTTCGGCCTCTTCGTTAGTGTATTCTCCCTGCCCAGCCCCAAGGGGGCTGGCGAGGACCACAAGGACGTCACCAGCATCGTCAGCGCCCTCTTTGCCACTGTCCAAGAACTGACCGGCGCGATAAGTGTGTCTCGTTTGCATCAGCCTCGACTGTAGCGTTCATCAACGAGCTAATCGATGTCCAGATGCCACCACTGCCGCCCTTACTTCCACCGCCACAGAGGCCGAGAAAGCCGTCGCTGCTGCCAGCGTCCAGTCCGCCATCTCCTCCATCGTCGATGCCGTGACCGATGCTACGAAGCAGGTACACCACATCCATATCAAAGCTCCGGAGGCTGGCGAACTCTCGGAGAGGCAGCTCAACGTCGCCGCGCTCGCCGGAGCCGTCACCACTCTCCTCTCGGACATCTCCGGAGCTTTGAACAATGTCATTTCGGCGCTCGGTTTGAGTATGTCTTGTTTTCTCGAAGCTTCACTTATTAATCTCGACACTAACGTGTCCTACAGCTCAAGCCTTGGCCTTTGCACAACCCTTGGTGGCGGCCCTCTCCAATCTTCTGCTGGCGTTGGCTGTGGTGGTCAACAACCTACTGGCAGTGGTGCAGCAACTCGTGGATGGTCTTCTGATCGGGTTGAGCGCTGCGCTTGCTGGATTGGTGTTGTAAATACCGCATGCGACTGAGAGCTTGGAGGAATGATGAGACTTTATATGCTTCGCTGATATAGAGAGTCCCTTAGGTATACATATCGGACAGACTAGACTAACTTATAAAAGTACATACACTTCACACATTTTTGCTCTGCGACAGTAATGTTGTCATTGAACAGAAAAAGCATGATATGTAGTTGCAAGATGTTAATTCAGCGTCAACCTGAACTAGAGTGCATTGCCTGATAGAAATGTTGCTATCATGAAGCATCCAGGGCCCGCTCTTGTAGGGCCGAGGCCGAGTCAATCGTTTCGCGTTTGGAGGTGATTAGGTAAGCAGGGTATCAATCCCGACGCGAAATTTGGTAAGAAGTATGCATGAGCAGCCAGGTCCACAAGGTGGTCATTCAAATCAATCGAGTTACAGGTAACTTATGTTACAGATCCCGTACTGATCAGAAGAAACATCTCTAACAAATAAACAAACTGTCATGGAGTCCCTGTTCCCATCAGATGTAGCGCTACAGCTATTCTTAGAATGTTGGCTTCAAGGAGTGCATAGCAAGAATTTGTAGAAAATAAACAGTAAAATCTGTTTAAATTTTCTCTTTTTTAATCATCATTTACAAAATCAATCTCACTGCCTTTCTCAACATCATCATTATCACTGTTACTATGAGACATCCTTATAGTCTTAATTACAACATCAAAAACAATATATAAATGAATCTGAAGTGTAAAATGTCACTTAAGATCATAGTAAAGATCACAGAATATAGTTGAAAGTATATTAAGAGAATACAGAGAAATCTATAAAATTGAGAATTAATTATTATATTTAAATTATTTAAATTAAGAATATTAAAACTACTTACAGTTACTATAACAGAGATAGATCTTAATTTAGAGAGAGAGATTTAATTTATTAATAATTAATATAGAAAGTACTCAATTTTCTTAAAAATTGATTTACAGCATATCTGAATGAGATGCAGAGATATATTTAATATAAATATAAAATTTAAATTAACATTAATACTGTCAGTCTCATCATTAAACAGACTGACTGATTAAGAAAGCAGATAATTATTCTTTTATTATTGTTACTGTTATTAAGAAGATAATTTTTAATGTTAAAAATGAGTTATTAAATGTTCTTAAAAGATTTATAATAATTAAATGATGCAGTTAAGTAGTTAACATGCTAATCAGTTAATCTTTATTGATAAAAGTATCATTAATCTTTATATTGCAGACAGAAAGTTTGACTGAGCTATTGTGAGAAAGTAAGCAGTCATAAAGAAGTTTTTTTAAAAAGAAAAGCATTATAGCATTCTTTCAATATATATAATTGATGATTATATTGCTTAAAAGATCTACAAGAAAAAGATGAACAAGAAAATGTTCAATACTTTTATTTAAAAGAAGATCTTATCTTTATATAAGTAATTTTCAGAGTTACATAGTGTTTTATGCATAAATAATTGTGAAATACATTGTTTAAAGATAAGTCTTCATACTAATATAAGTATTTTTACTATTGCTATTGCTAATCTTAATGACAGAAGCTTACAATTATATATTATAAGATCAACATCATTTTTGTATTTTTTTCTTTTTATTTGTCAGACTATAACTTTATTAAGGAGTTGTTTAGTAAGTTAAAGATATAAATGCAAAGACACAAAACATTGATGAAGAAATTTAAAAATAAGTTTTCAGTGTTTATTTATATGACTGTATAGAAGTATAAGATAGAAGACAATTCAGAGAGATATTTTTGAAATAGCTTTATTAATTATATATAAATATATTATTATAATGAATTAATTATCATTTCTTATTATCTTTAACACTTACAATGCTTTCTACTTCTTCTTAAAATCATAAACCTCTGTAAAATAAATCTTTATAATTATTACATATTTTCTTTTCTTCTAATATGAATGTAAGACTTTCTTTAATCATTATTTAAAATTAACTGAAATGCTCAGCTTTCTTTATATCTGCTCAGTAATCAGCTGTATATTTCATGAATTGTATATCTTTTTTAAAAGAATATCACAATAATTCATTAACTATGTCTTTAAAATAGAATATTTTCATTTAAATTAAGTAAAGAAGTTCTGCAGTTATGTTTCAGAATCAGTGTTTAAGTTAAGTAAATTACTGATAAGTGATATTGCAGACAGTGCTGACAGAAATATAATGAAATGTATTTTTTATGAAGACTGCAAAGTCTGTAATGAAGATGATGAAGACAGTGAAGATAATAAAGATGATAAAGAAGACAGTGAAGATATAGACTATAAAGAAAGCAATTAAGAAGAAGATAAAGAAGAAGAATATTGAGCTGAGATATATGAAACATAATGTGAAGATTGTAAAGACTGCAGAGACTGTAAAGAAAAAGAAGAATGCTGTAATATTGTAATTAATGAAGTTAATAATTTTAATATAGTCTCAACATCACTGAAAGAAATTACAGAGATAAAGATTTCTGATATTGATGCTGATGTTGATGAGAAAGTATAAATTTGAATGAGATAAGACAGTGAAGATGTTGTAAATATTGATAACATGAAAAAGAAAAAAGACAGTGTAATTAATGATGAGATTTTCTTCTTTAACTGATCAGTTAACATGATCTTCATGCTAATGAGTAATGCATAAATTATTGTTTTACTTTTATTAACAATCTTTACTCACATTTAAATAGCTGCAGAGTCAAGAATCTCATGAATGCTGTTGTAAGAAAGACAGTAGTGATTATAGTTAAGATATGTCTTGTTATTACATTAATAGTGAACAACAATAACATTTAATGTATAATTAATGTTTTTCAAAATCTTTACATATTGATCTGCATCCTTCTTATGTATCACAGTAGCTGTTCTCTGATATTTGTTAGCAAAGACATTAGAAATCAATGAAGAAAGAAGATAGATTTATATTTAATATTTAAATTTATTTTTCTTTTTTATAACTTCTTTCTTCACTAATTTCTTATTTATTGTAATGATATTTTCTGCTGTCTTTCTATCTTAATTAACTCTTATAATAACTGTTATTTCTTTTCTCTTATTACTGTCTTACAGTTTAACAAGATTCTTCATTTTCTGTTAATCATTTATGTCTTTAAAAATTACAATAATTACAGCATTCTTCTTTGCAGCTAAACAGTTAATCTTAACTTTTATTCAGTGTCTATAATAAAAGTATTTTCTCTTATTACAGTATTTCTTAATCACTGCTGACTGCTTAAGATCTTAAATTCTTTATATAAAGCTCTTTTCTTTTTTATTTAATTTAAAAACATTTAAATTTTCATTCATCAATTTTCTGTTTAAATATACTGTGTAAAACATAATATATTGTATGAATGACACTGAATCTTTGTTGACAGCAACATTGAGATTAAGAATTTCAATAAGATCATTATTAAAATTTAATGAACAGATTGATGTAAATATTGATATGAACACTGATTCTTGTATTACAGAAGACTTCTTCTTTACAGAAGAAGTCTTTGCAAGAATCTTTCATTTTATCATAGTGATGATGACAATGATGATGTTGAGAAAGGCAGTGAGGTTGATTTTGTGAATGATGATTAGAGAGAAGAGAATTTAGACAGATTTTACTGTTTATTTTTTTACAAATTCTCACTATGCGCCCCTTGGAGCCAACATTCTAAGAATAGCTGTACGCATAATGCCAAGCATTGTAGGCGCCGGCGCCTGGTGTATGTGATGAGGGCTGGCCAATGATCAGACTGCGGGTGTGATCAATGCATGAGCGAGAGGAATACGGCCATCCAATTCGTGGATGAAGGATGAAGAATGTGGAGAGACAACGACGGGACCTGTGTGCGACCGCGCTCACCACCAGTCCCTTTCACGCCGTCCTGCTCTGCTCTGCTTACTGTACCATATCTGACTACCTGTTATGTAGCACAGTCTGCTCGACACCAAAATAGCATCGTGTGGCTGCAGACGACCCTGTCTTCTTACCGTCAATTGCAACCATTCGACATCTGACAACTATGGGCTCGCCTGGGATCTTGTGCAGTAGTACGAGTATGCTCACAATAGACATCCTCCGGTGTCCAGGGGGTTAGACCTCTGGGAGCTCCAATTGCACTCTGCGCATTCAAAACGGCCTGCCTCACTCACCTCGCGTTTCATGTCTTCCGCAAACGCTTCGAGACAATTATCTAAACCCCCCGTCGGCAGCTCACCTGAAGATTTTGTGCTCTCTGCCCCAATATGAGTGCGCGGTACGCTCTTACTCCACCGCCACCGGGTGCAGTAGCGACTACAGCGACAAATCCAACCCCACGACGACGACAATATACTGTACAGCCTCCTACGTTGACCACGACATTGAGCGTGACACATAACCACGGCCTGGGCCTTGGGCTTACCACACACACACCGAGTTCAACGACGTCTCTAAGCAGCCCATTCTCGCAGTATAATCCGTCAACCTTCACAGACTCCCCGGGTGGAGCTGCGAGAGGAACGTCGCCGATGGCGTCGAGAACTGCTGCCGTTTTCAATGTACCGTACAATCCTCAGCAGTGGGGCACTGTCGCAGGAGGCTCACCGAACATTGGTATGGGGCAAGCATTCCACGCCAGACACCGGAGCCAGTTGTCTCGTGCAGTAGCCGTAGGTTCCGGGGGATCAGGATCAGATGGTAAGCAACAGTCGTGGTAAATGTGGCCAGAACAGATACTGACTATCATACGAAATAGGACCTGCTGCATCTCCTCCACCTCCATATTCACCGCGCAGGGCCCACCAAAGTCATGGTTTGTCAGGGTCTAATAGTACAACAATTTCACCGTCTGATACAGTCTCACCTGGATCAAATCCCTCCCAGTATAACACTCCTACCAGTGCGGCAACTACAGTCTCGCCTGATACGCCGTCTGGGAACCGTTCTGCAAGATTCCCGCCCCCGCTCTCCCTGGTGCATTCTAACATGTCGCCAAATCCGGGCTTGACAACCACATTCCCACCTCCACCAACGCCAAAAGGCCAGGGATCTCGGTCTTCATCACGAGACCCATCCCACAAACCAGCAGGTCTCTTTAGCCTTTCGTCTCTAGCGTCCAGGGCACGAGCTGCCACCAACTCGCCCGTTCCGACCGCAATTGATATCCAGCAGCATTACACTGCAGCAGCCCTGGCGCGAGCACAACCTACCTCAGTCGATGATACCACAGCTCGGCCACCGGCTTCGCGGAGGGCGGCCTCAACCGGGGGAATAGGCTTGAGTGGGCCATCTTCAAGAGCGAGCAGGCCAGGAATCACATCCACGGCTCAGGATGCTTGGGAGCACGGCATGCCGCTACCTCCACCGCCGCCAGGGCTTCCACCGAGTACTCGATCCCAGAGCATGAGCCGGTCGTCGGATGGTTCAGCGTCTGGGAGAAGCTTCACGGCCGCGATTCCGGCACCCTCGACTAGACGCCCACCTGGCCATGGAACTAGTCTAGGACCTGTACCGCCAACGCCGGCAGACTGGGTGGAAGAGGATGTATCACAACAAGACGCACCTGCCAGTAGAGTTGGACGACAGCTGCACATAGATACGCGTAACGTTCCTAGCAACTTAGACGCTATCACCAGCCTCGATACGCACTCAGCCGTTCCACCGCAAAACAACTCGTCTAATGGTCGTCAATCTCGCCACGCTCGTCAAAATTCTAGCAATACTCAGCTTTTCCGAAGCCCAGCCGTCCGGAACTCTAGTGCCAAAGGAATTCGAGAAAGGAGAAGTGAGAGCAGAAATGGGAGAGAGGGAAGGTTAGGCGACGAAAGCGCCGTATCGATAAGCGGCAATCCTTGGCAAGAGGCTATGGATAGTGTCAAACCTTCAGACTTGGTTCTGCCTCAGGGCGGCACTAACCTCTCAAGGCGCCGTACTGTGACTAAGTCGACACCGAGAAGCGGACGAAGTCTACAATCCCCAGAAGCAGCATTGAGCAGCGCACCGTCGACACAATCTTCTGGTGCAGGATTGTCCTTGCCCTCGTCGAATTGTACTGCCCATCCGGATTCGACCAACTCCGGCTCGTTCCCGGAGAGTTCAACACCCACTCCGCCGTTCTCGCCTGGTGCAAAGTCCTTCTCTCACATCTCCCCCAATGAAAACTCCCCACCGCTGCCGCCAAAGTCACTCCCGACCCCTCCTCCACAGCATTATGGAGAATATCTGAACAACCCATCTCGCCTTGCACCTCCTGGTAACCAAGCACGACCTGTCTCCCATATTTTACATGTGCCGAACCCGAATGTTATCCAACCACCTCTCAACCCATCGGGACCATCAAGCCGACAGTCAGTTGGCCAAAGCCGTTCGTTGGAAAGTGCCGAAGCCTTCAGGCAGCGTGCCATTGACCGGCATGGAGCTTTCGTCGAGAAAGAGGCTACGTCGAGAAGTGAGCGCGAGAACATGGAACATTTTGTACGATATATCTTCACCGAGACTAAAGTCAGGAGAGAACGATATGCGAAAGTTTTTGAGGATATGAGCCCTGCGACTTCTATATTCTTCGAAGATATATTGAGATTTCAATCCGACGGCGAGCCCTCCGAAGTAGCGGTAGGGCCACAACCGGAAAGATTATCATATCCTCAGAGGAGCGAACTGCAATCGCGACTGAATCCGAGCGGCGGAGCTCAGGGTCGTCCTGAATCTGCTTGGTGGAACGGTTATGTGCCGGCTTTGTCACCGATAGCGAGCATGAGCATTGACACCGGTCTAGATGAGATGGAATCGAGGGGAAGAGCGCCAAGTCGATGGTGGGAGAGCAACTCAAGTGGGTCCAAGCACGATGGAGGCTCGCGAGGCATCGAGAGAACGAAACGCGAGTCAAAATACATGGGTGTCTCGCGCAGCTCTCTCGATCTGCCCCAGTCCGGATTCCTTGAGAGCAACTCGTCATCGAGCAACATGAGTCGAGTAACTGCTGGACCAAGTGGGCGAAGGACTTACGGTCCACATGAGTATCCGCCAGAGAAGGTTGAGTGGAAAGATTCAGAGTCTTCTCTACCGCCACCACCATTCGGTCCGCTGACGCCGGGATCCGCGTCTTTGACCCCGGATTCGAGGAAACTAGACGTTTCTAGACTTGTGACTCTACCACCACCTTACCCTCGCCATCATCCAGCGGTTAACAACAGTCACCCTGAACTGGCATCGATCAGGACCATTGTGCGGTCTTTGAGTGATCTCAGCAATGTTACTGACATCAAGGAACAGAATGCGTCAAAAAACACTATGTTGCGAGAGGAAGCACAGCAGAAAGCTTCGAGTCGAAGGAGCGGGCTGCGTGCACAAATCCGAGATCAAATCGATGCTGGTACCATGTCCTATGCCGACGCAGCCGAAGCAGAGAGCAAGCTTGACGAAGAGGAATTACAGAAAGAGAAGCAACGAAAACAGGTGGAGTTTGACGAATACCAAACGTCCGTCGTCAGCCCCCTTCATGCCCGTTTCTCGGAACAAATCGCCAAAGCAACCGCATCTTTCGACCAACTAAGTGGCCGGCTCTTCAACGACGCCCAAGAACGAAGCCCGAACCTCACGCAAGAAGAAGGCGACGAGCAACCCGAGCTCCTCGAGAAACTGACCCAATTGAAATGGCTCTTCGAGACCCGCGAGCAACTCCACCGGGAAATATACGACCTCCTGAGCGAGCGCAACGACAAATACAAAGCCATCGTCATCCTCCCCTACCAGCAAGCGTGCAACGAAAGCAAGCTCGCCGAAGCCGAAGCCTTCTTCGCCACCGACGCGCTGGACCGCAAACTCTCCTTCGAGCAGGAAACGCTTCGGCGCTTCGAAGCCTTCAACGACGTCGTCGAATCCAACGTCGTCCGCGGCGTCGAGGTCCAGCTGTCCGCCTTCTGGGACATCGCCCCCTCCCTGCTCCAGGTCCTCCAGAAGATCCCCGCCGACCTGCGCGGCTTCGACGTCCAGATCCCGCCGGACGAGTTCGACGACAACCCGGGCTACGCCGACCACCCGCTGCAGTATCTCTATTCCTTGCTCTCGCACGCGCAGAAGTCGACGTATCAGTTCATCGAGAGCCAGACGAACCTGCTGTGTCTGCTGCACGAGATCAAGTCCGGCGTCATGAACGCGGGGTGTTCGGTGATGAGGACGCGGCGGGTCGTGGCGGGTGAGGGGTCGGATGGTGGGGTGGAGAGGGATGTGAGGGAGGTGCGGGCCGAGGAGGAGGAGAGATTGACGAGGGATTTGAAGGAGAAGGTGGGGACGTTGGAGGGGTTGTGGCGGGAGGCGTTGGGCGAGGAGATGGATGGTGTCCAGGGGAGGGTGAGGGAGTGGTTGGTTGAGAGGGGCGGGTGGGATGATGAGGAGGAGTAGAGGAGTAGAGGAGCTTGGAGCATGGAGCATGGTCGTGCGTGACGATACCCTATGCTGTTTCGCCTTTTCGCTTTTGGGAGTCATGGGGGTTATTGATCTTGGGTCATGATGTCATGACGTTGTTCGGTTATATACTTTCAACATCTGCCATGCTTGAGTATCCTGCGTTATGTGTGTCCATTACTGGATCTCGTATATACAAAATCTCTGGTGACGCCACCGCCCAAGCCCTGGCTTCCCCTACATTGTAACCTTTAGTTTGACTTTGTCTTTGTGTGCGAGTTGTGTATATCAATGACCTTCTGCACCTCGTCGTAACTCCCCATGAAGATGCCCGATCGATCGTGTATATGCTCCGGCACGACCGTCAGCATGCGCTCCATCCGGCTATTGATTGCTTGTCCGCCCGCTATTCACCCGAGACGAGGAATCAGTCAGCCACATACTTCTCCTCCAAAGTGAAAGAAGGGACGGGGGAAGGGGGAAGGGGGAAGGGACACCTACCGTTCTCGAACACCAGCGCCATAGGCGCACATTCATACAAGATCCGCAACTTGCCCTTCGGACTCTTCTTATCCGCCGGATACGCAAAAATGCCACCGTACAACAACGTCCGATACGCGTCCGCGACCATGGACCCGATATAGCGGGCGCTATACGGCTTGCCTTCCTTGCCCGTCTTGGGGTCCTTGGCCGGGTACTTGAGGCTGTTGAAGTACTCCTTGACGGGCTCCTCCCAGTACAGACTGTTCCCCTCGTTGACGGAGTAGATGGCGCGGGCGCGGGGCATGCGCATGTCCGGGTGGGTGAGGATGAACTCGCCGAGGGCGTTGTCCATGGTGAAGCCGTTGACGGAGCCGCCGCGCATGGTGATGACCAGCTGGGCGCTGGCGCCGTACATGGTGAAGCCGGCGGCGACGAGCTCGGTGCCGGGCACGAGCAGGTCTTCCTTGGAGCCCTTCGCGCCCTCGGGTAGTTGAAAAATGCCGAAGATGGTGCCCACCGACACGCCGGCGTCCAGGTTCGAGCTGCCGTCGATCGGGTCGCACACCACGGCGTACCGGGCGTGCGGAGAGTCCGGGAAGATGATGGCTTCTTCTTCTTCTTCGGAGACGAGGACGCGGCATTTGCCCGAGGTGCGCATCGCGCTGACGAAGAGGTCGTTGCCGATGACGTCGAGCTTCTTTTGCTCGTCGCCGGTGGTGTTGGAGGAGCCGGCGAGGCCGGTGAGGTTGATGAGCGTTGCGCGGCGGATGTAGTAGGCGATGGATTTGAAGGAGAATTGGAGGGCGTGGCAAAGGAGGCTGTTGGGCGGTCAGTGGTGCTTGGTATGTGGGGTACTGGGGGGGAGGGGGGTGTGTACGTGAAGTCGCCGGTGGCTTCGTGGTGTCTGCCTTGTTCTTCGGTCAGGAAGCGGGTTAGGGTGACGATGTCGGTGTTGATCTTCTCGTTGCTGATGGGCGCGGCCTCGCCATTGCCGCCGTTGGACGTCGCCATGGTGGACGAGTTATGGTTTCGAGGCTGGGAGGATCTTCAAAGGATGTGTACGGAGAAGGCGTCAATTGTTTCGGTGTGAAGGAGGTAGTGCTTGGATGCCTCGGCAGTCAGATTGTCTGTTGCTTCGTGGCACGTCGAGCAATGCGAAATGTGCTAAGCTGAAGAGAAGATTAGATTGAGTATGATGAGTATAGTAGTAGCATAGCATGAAGTTGTCGAACGAAGTCAAATCTCAGACCTCCCCTTTTCCCCGTCCCATGAGCCACTGCCGACGGGGCCCCATCATTCTTATTACGTCCACTGACGATGATCTCAACTTTCCACTGCCCCGCAAGAAGCTACTCATGCCCCTCGCTAATCCTAATCCTATCCCTATCCGGGTTATCTTCGACTCCGCGCCGGATTCCCCCGACGTCAGCTAGGGCGAAAAGCCGCATCACGTGCTTACTTAAGGCTGACTTAGCGGCTCACCGATTAAGCGAAATTGTTTGGAAATATGTTACCTTCGAAAACCTCTTGCTCTGCATCACGAACATCATGCTCGTAGGATCTTTACCATCACCATCGCCACTCCACCCGATGGTTTGGACACCTGTAGCACCTGAGATGGAGGGCTAGAAGTAAGTTACTTCTTCTATCGGTATCAATGTTTCGTCTATGCCTCTCTGATGATTTGTTCAAACCGCATAACTAGAGTCTTTGACCTCAAGGGGAATGAAACTCATATTGCACACGTCAGTCTGATATGTTTGTAACTTGCCTTTCATCGCTGGCGTTACATGTTGACTAGACTGCCGAGTAATAGCTAACGGCATTCAGATAGCAAGACTCCTTCCTGCATAGAGCAATGCTCTTTTCCAGACCACTTCCGCCTTTCGGGATGACGCGATAGCACTTCGCAGGTATGGCCTCTACCCTATCTTTAAGTTCCCTTTTTCCGACATCATTATCGAGGGCGAAGATGATCAATTGATACAACTATATACGCTGGAAATTACCGACTGAAACCTTTACCGGTTTTTGAAGTCACCAAATGGCTTAGACTGAGCTCTGAATCACCTTCTACATTTGACACGGGCAACACTATTTCTACAGAGTTGCTAACGTAATCTAGTCTGAGCTAGGAGGTTATCATGGTCGGGAATACTTCTTACCGCCCGAGAGATCAGGTACGGCAACCACCGCTGTTTCTTTTATCAGACACCCACGCTCTCAAAGATGAAATGGCACTGGGCTCCGACAGTCGTCGACAAGTTTGTGACTGGTTTGTGAAAGGATATGCCCTTTTGTGGCAGGCCTAGAAAACCTCGCCCACTGAAGAGCGATGTTACTACCAGCATACGAACTAGCTCAACAGGAAGGTCTTGAAAGCTGACCGGACTGCTTAGGCGGTCAAAGCAGCGGTTGTCGGAGGCTGATATCAACAAGCCGCCAGTCCGATCCGGGATTACCACAATGCCGGTGAGTCATCTGGCGCTCACCAAGGCTCTAGCCTTATTTATCACATGATGAACACCTAGATGACGAGTCTGATTCGGGTTTCCGATGTAGACACTCTTTATTATATACCATTCATGCTTTTCTGATCGTGCCACACACCGTCCTTGCACCGAGTTGTGTTTCGAGAGCACCAGCTGACTATTTACAGTTCTCAGACGTGAGTTAGGCGCATCCAGTCCTCTACCTACGTTAGATTCTACGTCTGCCTCGTTTGACTTCGCCCAGCTTACGGTGCAGGCATGTTGTTGGTAAGATATCCCGCATACTCTCTAGCATTTCTTCTTTTCTATGATGATCTCGACCTACATCAATGACAAGCATATGTCCAAGCCGGCTTGACCGCCGCCGAAGACGAGACTGTCTGTACTGAACCAGCCTTAGATGATTGAACATGTTTTCCAGCGTAGAAACAATAAGAGCACAGGCTGATATAGATGCTAGCAAGTTACGAGGTCCGAAGATACATCAGGGCGTCATTCATCCACCTGGGTCAACAATATATGGTAAGCTAGCAACCTCATCACAACCCACCAATATCCTTTCCATGATGATCATCTTTTATCACGACGGTCGACATAGCTACATAGCATTGATGAGACTTGCCCTTGACCGGGCTTCAGATCTGATACCCTTATCCTCCTAACATCATTTTACTGAATTACGACATTAGCAAATGGAATTACGCTGATTTCATTCCATAGGTGGTGCAATCCAACGTGATACTCGGCCGATACCAACAAACCACAGACCCTGGCTGCAGTAACATCCACTATCAACATTGGAACTGCATTCTAAACCAAGGACAGGTTTCAGGTGCCACGGCACCCTTTCGGTACGCTGTTTAAGGTTGGCAGCGGTGAACCCGGCAGTCATAGGCTGCACTGGTCCTATACAGGCACTACTGAAGTAGACCTGTCGTCGAGTAGCAGCCCTTGAGGAGGGCGTGGCCCAGCGGGCAGATTACCCAGCTTTTCATAGGTGCTTGCCCATGCTCTACACCTTATAGCGTGCAGTTTCCATTACAGATAGCCCTTGTCTTGAGCCCTGGACATGCTGTGCGCACCAGCGTCAATGTAGTGAAGAACAGAATGTCCCACACAAGCGTTCTTTATCTCAGATAGTTGGGGTGGTAGATCTACGCTTCCTTCCCTGTTCTAGACCATCAACGAATTCATGATTGACCCTTCTTTCCATCTCCTCTTCCTTCTATTAAATTGTTGGCATGCACAGGCCTGGTACCGTACCAGTCAGTCCGTAAGCTACAACTACGAAATGAAAGCTACGTACGTGGACGAGCGACAGACCAACCTCTATAATAAGTCGGGCGTCGTAGCGTGGCATCGTGTGGCGTGGCAAGTTGACAACCACAGTATGTTGGGCTACTTCGTACCATCACAACGCGCAAAGGACTCCTTTCCGTTCATAGATTCCCGGTCCCCTAATCATACACAAAGGTACTCGACGCAAGGCCCCACCCCATTGGGTCGGGTCGGAAGGCACCGCAACACAGCACACCGCACTGCGACACAGAAGCCCCGTCCATGCATGTTCATGGTCATGTAACGCCATGCACAGCACAGAGCACAGGCACAATGAATGTCGAAATGGGACTGCATGCATGCATGCATGTGCAGGAACCCCCTATTTCTCTCGTTGGACAGATGAATCTACACTGATTGTCTTGTTCAATTGTTGTCAAGAGAGCGGACTGGGACGGGGGAGGTTAGGGTCGCTAGACTCGGACTCGGACTCGGACTCGTACACATCAACTGGCAGCGAGTGACAGGGCATAGAGGGACGGTAATCACGATTATGAATGCGATAGCGGGATATCTGAATGAGAAAGGCTAAAGCTATCCTGTCCTGTCCTGTCCTAGGCCTAACAGACTGAGGGCCCGTCAAAGCGACCTGGTGCCCAACCCATTTCGATCCAATCCAAGCCAATAAAATCCATCCCAATCCACTCTCCGTTCCCAGCCACGTTCAAGTCCGAGCCGAACCAGAATCCCAATGCAATGATCACTTCCCTAACCGTAGGCAATACCCAATAGATAGTAGCCAGCCCATAACAGGAACCCAGGTAAAACGCCGTGTAAAATGCCCAAGCTGATGTGACAGCCGCTCCAAGACGATCGAACCTAGCCAGTAGGGTCTGTCTGTCTGTCTGTTTGTCTGAACGAGGGAAGCAAAACCGTCTAAGATGAGATAAGGAAAACCGTGCCACGTTCGTTCGGGGTATTGTAAGGTAAGGAAAGCGTGCAAAGGGAGACATGAGTTTCATTTCGGATGTGAGCCGTTGCGGTTCTGTTGTCGTGTGGCTGATATGATATGATCTGATTTGATCGTGGGAAAAGATAAAGGAAAGATAAAAAAAAAAGAAAGTCGTCTAAGTTATGGATGGGTTCCGTTCTACCCCGGCCTTGCCCTGCATGTGAGTTGAGAGGGCCAGCTCTGTACAGGGGAAATATGAGCCGTGATGGGCAGCACTAGACGAGTGTCGGTCTGGCCCTGGCACTCGTGGCCCGCTCATAGCCACCCGTAGCGGTGTTTAGAAATCGACTGATGAGACTCCCGCCGCCACTACCGCCCGTCGTGCGAGGCTTCTTTGCCGGTTTCTCGTCGTTCTGGTAGCTGAGCTGATGAGCCTTGAGAGTGGGGCGTGTCATGTGCACGTATGATGTAGAGGGGCTATCCGTCGTTGACGTAGCGAAGGAGGCGTATTTCGCGTCGTCGTTGCGGATGTAAGTCTCGTCCATGTATGAGGAGACGCTTGATGCCGGCGTGCCTCGGAACGAGGGCGAGGCGGAGGAGGAACGGGATGAAGCGTTCGTACCCGCCGTGCCGCTTCCCGCGAGACCCGGGACGTCGAGAGCCGAAGGGGGCGAGATGGAGCGTTGACGGGAGCTGACCTCTCTTGCTCTGCGAGGTCGTTGCGGGTATGTCGGCTGCGAGACCAGTGACGTTTGCGAAGGGCAATGCTCCTGATTGCTGAGGCTGTACGGCGAGCAGTAGCTTGCTGGCGAGTCGTAGACGCCCATCGACGGCAGTGGGGCAGAGGCCTGCAGGTCGAGTTTGGCACGACGCTCGGCTTGCATAGCGTCGTCGAGAACGCGTTGCTGTTGCTTTCGAAGTTCCCGTTCGCGGACCTGGACCAGACGCTTCATCTCGTCTTTCTCTTGCTTGTATTGGATCTTGACTCTGATGGGAGCGAGGAAGGGTTCCAGATGCGTGAAGAGATCTTCGTTGGTGACTTGGAGATCCCAGTCGAGGAGGAAGAGAAGCTGCCTCTCCATCAGGTTGACCTCTGTAACCGAGAAACCAAAGCCTTCGTAGCCCCTGACGCAACTATATCTCGCCCAGTGCTTGTTCTTCGGACTTGAATCGTTGAGATTCTTGGCCGCCAAGATGAGCGAAGCGAGGAAGATGCGGTGCACGGTACATGGCATGCCCTTGGCGACCGGTGGGAGACGGTCTCGCAGACGTGAGAGGTAGACGAGGGATGTCATCAGTGTGGGAGCCTGAACGTGTGAGCGGTCGACGAGCGATTGTATAAACGTCGTCAAGGCCGGTAGTGGTGCCTGTTGTGACGTCCGTGGAGCCGAGTCTTGTGGTGGCGTGGCCGGTGGTGTCGGTGGCAGTTCTCGGTCTCGGTTGCTGGTAGAGGATTGCTGCTTGCACCGAATGACAGAGGTGGCTTTCTGAGCGAGGTAACTGACCATATTTTGCGACACGGGCAGCATGATGAAATGGTTTAGCGCGCCCTCATTCTGGGCTCTCGAGGGGGAAGACATTGTCGTAGATGAGCTTGATGGGAGAAAGGTCGGGCCTGACTTAAGAGTTGCTTGAGGGTACCGGTGTTGGGCTGTGACTTGAAGTGAGTCCCTTCGGCGATGAATATCACAGACAGGCTATCGGCAGTGTAGCCTTGGTGCTGTGCTAGGCTGAGTGAAGGGTGTGCTTGATCGTGTTACCGTGTGGGGCGAATTAGATTAAGCGTCCTTCAAGGGTCGTAAGGCTTGAGTCGTAAATGCGTGGAGATATAGTCGTGAGGTTGAAAGGATTGATCGTGTCTCTTGAGTAAGCGGTAGAACGGTCGAGTCAAGTCGGGGTCGTTAGATATTATTATTGTCGTTTCTGGCAGTAGCTATCCGTCCGGCGGAGATAAAGCTGTCTCGGCTTGTTGAAGAAGGCGCAAAGGGTTGATGACAAGTCTACCGTCAAGGTGGGATATGTCAAAGGCTCGGAGGTGCCGCAGTTGGGCAGTATCAAAAGGCTAAGATGACTCTTGGTGGTGTGATAGCGCCAGGCTGTGCTCGAGGTACGACGATTGGAGGGGTTTCTTCGATGTGCTTACAGTTCGGTGATAGAGAAAGGAAGGCAAAGAAGAGAGAGGAAGTCAGGTATTATTCTAATTCACCGTGCCAGCAAGGAGACAACAACAATAATAATAGAGAGGGGGGAAGGAATGATAACAGTGGTGAATGAGAATAATGAAATGGACTGGTCAAGGCTTCGAATGAGGTGGAAAGCAGAAGGCGAGGCGAGGAGGATACTTAAGGTATTTGGGTTCCCCCCAGCCCTGCACAATAACATAACCATACAGGATAAAGTGAAGTAATTATGCATGTGAACACAGAGAAATGAACACACAGGAGCCAGTCAGTGACCACCTTACTACTGTACTAAGGTACTCTCCTGCCACTCTTCACCCACTCCTCCGTATTTGCACCTGGACGCTACACCTGCATCTGTACAGCTGGGGCCGAGTGGCTGTCGGTGGATGACTGCGAAATCATTGGGCAAGGGTATCCGCACGAGAAAGGGAAAGGCAGTCGCTTGTACTAATCAGTACTAGCGTTTGGGTTTAGCGCGCGTTCAGAACACCCGGGCGCGACAAGCTTAAAGCCTTCCCCCTCCCCCACCCTTCCTCTCAAACGCGTTTCACCGCGTTAGATCTGACCCAACAGAGAAGCCTGACAGTCCTCTTCTCAGCCGAATGAGGGAGAACTACTTTTAGCTCGCTGCACCTTCATCTAAAGATTGTTCAGGAATGAGAGATGACTGGTACGCCTGGCTGGAGTGGTTGTACAGGCCGGGTGATCCAATCAGTGATCGTCCCTGCCCCTGCGTCGCCCTTGCACCCCAACACCCCAACTCAACGCTTCCCGATCCGTTCAACCTGCGACACGTTCCAGGTGAGCTGCAAGGACCCCCAAACAGAGTCAGTCAGTCAGTCTCCAGAAGAGATGGTTGGGCGTCATGCGAGGGAGGGTAGTCCCGGCCATGCGGGGCTGCACGGGGGAATATTAGATTACGAACTACAGTATGAGATGGCGAAGAGTCACCGGCCTGAGTGGACGACAAGACCGGATGAGAGGCCGTCTCGTGCTGACGATTCTCTTCGGTGGCGGCGAGGGGACTATGACCGGTCAGCCAAGATGTGCACGAGATATGCAGACCTCATGTACGACCTCAGCGAATAATCACGACCACGAGACGTTGATGACGGATAGTTCGCTTGACGCGTCTGGCGCAGGGACCTATTGTAGTGCGCTCGGTCTGGGGTAGTAATGAGAAGTCATGCCCGTTGCGCATTACGAGCATCCGGTCAGGACCGCAGACTCTCAGCCATGCCACGCACATGCCGAAGACAACCTGTTACTCCGCGGTTTCCGACTCGACGGCCGTACCAGCTGCGCCGCCATGAAGAATGGTGGGGATGGGATTGACTGCTGACAAAGATCTCCTGACTCGGTGGCGGTAAGTTGCCTCGGTGGAATTCGAGTAGGTGGCTTGTGAAATGTGGCTGTGGGTGCCACCTCCACCACCTTCGCACCAGCCACAGCAGAGTCGCCTAAGGGTGTCAGACATTCCCCGCCTACCTACGCAGTAACTTAGACGTTGCCTTGCAGATCGCCATATCCAAACGGCCGCAAACGGTCAGTCTATATCAATCCTTGCTGGGATCCGAGATGGAACGCCACGAATAGCTCAACCGACATCGACATTCAGCTAGAAAGGACAATCCAGCAATCTCCTCACCCTCGCACGGGATGGCCATCTCATCTAGCGTCCAGTATTGTGATGACGATTCTGCTAAAGTGCATCGACATGGTGCCGCCGCAGGGGGATCGATCACGGTCGGTAAGGCAGGAGGATGGTCTCCCAGCGGCTTCGCAGTCTCAGTCGTAGATCCCTCTCTCTCTCCCTTCAAGCCCTTCACTCGATAGTAATACAACTTCCAGCACAGCCTCACACTACCGTACGTTTGAGAATGCAGGCGCCGCCAGTGCGTCATCTCATCTGAAATGTTGTGTTCCTTTCTCCACCGATGTATGTAAGATTTCGAGCAAGCGCCCGCGAGACGCCCACCCCAGCGGCTCCCGGTTTCGGACCCACGTAACGTTTGTCCATGCCTTCATTTGCGCCTGAGACCAGAATGTTACTTTCCGACGGGTTTTCGAGCCTTGGTGTTGGCACTCTTCGGTATCAAACTTGGTATACTTTAATGTTGGACGGTGGTGCTGTTTTGGAAAATGTGGTTACACGGTGTCTCTTTGCAGCGCGGTGCATTCGAAACGGACGCCTTCGACCCATCCGTCACTGGGACCGAGGCCGAGGTCGACTCACAAGCTTCCAGATCTTCAGCCATCATGCTTCTGCTTCTTGGTGGCTTTCACGCGGCTACAGATCGTCCGGAGTACCTACATATCTACAGTAGGTTGGTCAGATAGGCTGTTCTCACGCAGTAGCTGGGTTAGGGCTTAAGCGAGCGGTCATCGAAGGGACGCATTTGCAGTATACAGTGCTCTGTTTAAACGTCGGCCGGACGTGTCTACGAATGTGATCAGGCCATGTATTTTAACAAGGTGGCTATAAGGCTTGCGTGCGTAAAGGAAACAAGTATGTTTGTCATTGTACGAGCAGAGTGGGCAGCGTGGTTGGGCGTCTGAACCCGTTTGAGATCGGCTCCGTGGTGAGGACCATTCGTAACGGCCGTTTATGGTGGTTCGACAAGGAAAGGACGGAATGCTTTCAAAGGCAACAGACACGGCGATGGTGCGAAAAGCATGGGTCTGAATTATCTTCCTGTTCACCTATACTGTTGAGGAAGGCTCCATCTCCTTTCTCATTCCTCCTCTCTTTTTTTTAGCGTTCGATGGTACAATCGAATGTAGAGGCAGGTGGCGCTTCAGCCACTGGGATAGATGGCGCGGCACCGATGCCCTGTGTGAGAGGCGGCTTCGAGAGTCTACAGTCGAATCCATAAGTCCGTAATTCACCAGGACAGAAGACATGCAAACTTGGAGGACATACCCATCGTAAGCCAGTGCGCACAGCAGGTCGCCGTTCACGTTGAAACATGGATCCGAGAACGAGAAGGTGCCGTTGCCGGGAAAAACCCAGCGATGCTCTTTCAGCACGCTTTGCAGGCGCTCGGTGAACCATTCGGTGCCCCCCATCCCGTCGATATATTGCTGTTTGATCGCGGCCTGCTGGTCTTCCGGGTTTTTCTCGAAGATGGAAGTGGCATGACTGTCAACTTTCGTCCAGACGGCGGACTCCAAGTCCGTGTCATACGGCTTGTCCTCTTTGGGAAGTGGGTCTGGATGCTGAGAACACCTCGCGAAACGGATTGGAAAACGAGTTTCGTCGTGAACTCAATGCGGACTTCGACGCTAAGGTAGGACAGAAGGTTGGCATCATGAAGAAGCATGGGAGTGGGGGCAAGAGTCTTCGAGTAAGGTAACGTATTAGGTGTCGTTTGGAATGAGAGCCTGTTGGTTCCATGTCTTTAGCCTGTAGTGAGATTCGGTAGTGAAAAGGAGCTCGTGACGGTGCAGGAAGTATGCAGGTTTCAAGGTAAAGCAGGGCGTTGCGAGCGTAGTCTTTCCCAGATGCGCTCTTGCCGGAAGGGTCTTTGAAAGGAGATGTTTGGAAAAGAACGTCCTCCACCGGAAATCTAGGATCGATAGGGCTCACTAAAGGGGCGTAAGTCGTGTGTCCAACAGATGTACAGTAGTATCTCATAAGACGCAGACGAGTTTGCAGTTCCATGATAGCAGATGTTGCTGACGTTCTCATGCAGAGATTCAAGCCAACTATGAGAAATGTCAGACTCAGGACTCAACACGTGGTGTAGATCTAGTCGGCGGTACCTACCTCATGATGCCAAGCTTGAATGCATTCTGAAAGTCGCGAGGAAAGTCCTGTTCGAAATTGTACTTACCGAAGTGCGATTGTGACATCTGGAATTGAGCGATATCCGAAGCTATCGCCCGTTGAATTTGAACCCGCCTACTACCTTAGTGAAAGAACTACTGGTGAAATCGAGGTAGAGGTGCTGAAACGAATAGTCGCCGACAATATGAGGTTTGCTTTTACATCAGAAAGCTTGCTCTTGTCAACATCGGCGAGACCTGTGTGATATCAGCCGTCTGCACAATGTAGTAGGTGTCTGGAATGTTCAAGGTATTCACACCCAATCTGATAATGAAACACAATCTGATAATGAAACAGATAACCCATCCATTCACCTCGTAGTCTCTGTGCTCAGCTGGCACACCACGACGCGAATCGGCAGCTTTGTCCAGGGAAAACGTCCCGGACCTGAAATTAATCTGGCAGCACTCTTGGCATGACAAACTTGTCCCGCTCGACCCCGGTTCCCCTTGCACAGAAACGAACGGAGGAGTAGTCGTTCTGTTCCACGGGTATGACGCAATGGCAAGGATCGAGCTGCGCGTCCTTGAATGAGCACGTGTATTTGCCCCATGTTTGAGGACCAACTTCGAAGGTCTTCAGATTGCTGACAGAGTTCAAGAGTAGCCAGCTGGTCGCTGAGCATCTGCTGGCTCAGAGCAGTGACTTGATCGAACTGTCCAGTGTGGGTATGCGTAATCCTGGCTGCCGATGCCATAATGGAACGAGCTTTCGTGTGTATGGCTTGAAAGGGTGCTTGAAACTGGCCCTTCTGTCAAGCCCTTTTGTGTTGCTTAACAGGAAATCCCCATGAGGTAGCTCTCACCAAGTCAATGAACAGATCCTTCAGGCGTCGCTCCGAACGTCAAAAGATCGATACATTCAGAATCACTTCACAGAAGCTGAGCTCAATGATGATTCTTCCGTCAGGAATGTTGAGAGCGTGCGTTGTCTGCGGTGTCAGTCCCGCAGCTGCGAGGCAAGAATGAAAGGCGTTGTCCGCAAATGCGAGGGCCGCAAGATGGGTGACGGGGCACATGGCCAGGCAGGCACGGTTCTCATAGAGAGTCATATGTTTTCTTAGACATCAGGTCGGCGAACAGCTTGTGAAGTGATGGGCAAGGTGAGAACACGGTTCGTTTTCGCTTGCGTTTGCCCTTGTTCAAGAGGATGGTCACTTTCATCATCAGTAGAGGTTCCCTGTCCAAAGGGCACAGAAGCATCAGCTTCACATCTTGGTAGTGCAGTGCAGCATTTGTGGGGCGGATGCCCTTGCAGGCACTCTCCACTACCTATGGCATCAGGCCTGGCTCTGGTGTACGCCAGAAACAGAAGAATGGCTGCCAGCTGCACACAATCTCATTCAGTGGGGAAGAGCTCAGTATCGAATTTCCAGTGATAATAGAGCGCCGCCCGAAGGCCCTTGTGACCAATGACATGTTTTCTCTTGCATACCTAATGTTCTAAATTGATTGTGTTCTAACAGGTGGTTTCCACGTGACTGTATTCTCATGTGACTGGGCGCATCGACTTGCGTGGCATGTGGCACAGCAAGATTCCCTGATCGCTCTCTGATGAGACTCTGTTCTGATCAAAGCTTTGCGGCAGCCCGCCCTATCTTATTCTGCCCGACCCTACCTCGCCCTTTCGTTTTGGTGGTGCTATCTGTGCAATGGCCATGGAGACGTATTTGGATTTCCATCCAAAGCTTGTATTTGTGCTGGTCGCTGCGCTGGGAGCTATCGCATGCGTGTCCATCAGGCGTTGCTTCATCCGCCGTCAGTTCGCACGCGGCCACGGTTGCCAAGCAGTGGCGAGATCCTTCAATAAGGATCCTTTCTTGGGACTCGATACAATACCCGGGACTATCCGCGCTCTTAGGCAGCACAGAATTCTTGAAAGGAGTTGCGAGCTCTTCCGCGTCTACGGCAACACATTTACAGTAAAGGAGCTGCAAAGACGTGCAATCGTGACCGTGGAGCCGGAAAACATTAAGACAATCCTGTCACATAAATTCAAGGATTACGGCATTAGCCACCGCCTTGAACCGTTCAAACCACTGTTGGGAAAGGGCATATTCGACACCGATGGCGACCACTGGGCCTCATCGCGCGCCCTTATCCGGCCCAGCTTTACCCGTGACCAGGTAGCCGACTTGACGTCGTTTGAGATTTTGATTCAGGACCTCTTCTCATTACTGCCACGTGATGGAAAGACAGTCGTGGACTTGCAGGGTCTCTTTTTCCGCTACACTATCGATTCCGCGACCGAGTTCCTGTTCGGACAATCAGTCGGTACTTTGAAGAAGACCCAGTCGGAGCTCGGTTTTGCCCAAGCATTTCATTATGCCCAGAAGGCCATCATAACGCGAGCCACGCTGGGCCCATTGAAAATATTCTACCGCGATCGAAGGCCGACGAGTGCAATCGCATCTGCCGGGAGTTCGCCCAGCATTTCGTCGAGGAGGCATTCCACGCACTCGAGGTTAAAAAGGAAGACAAAGAAGAACGACAAGCTGAGACGAAGCGCCAGAAGCATATTTTTTCACATGAATTGGCGTTGCGGACATCCGATAAGCATCGCATCCTGGATGAGCTGATGAATGTTTTGTTAGCTGGTCGTGATACTACTGCTAGTCTACTCAGCAATTTGTTCTTCATGCTGGCTAAGAATCCAGCAATTTGGGACAAGTTGCGTAGAGAAGTAGCTGGTTTACAGGGTCGGGCACCAACTTATGAGGAGCTTTGCAGCCTTAGATATGTCCAGTGCTGTATGAATGAATGTAAGAGAGAGCTCTCTACTACCTTGTCCCCTTCGACCTTTGACCTCACTAACTTTCTTAGCGCTACGTTTACATCCAGTCGTACCACGCAATGATCGCGAGGCGGTACGAGATACTATCCTACCAATTGGAGGAGGCAAGGATGGTCTCTCACCGGTCTTCGTGCCTAAAGGCACCCTGGTGTGCTACAACGTATATGCAATGCATCGACGGACAGACTTCTACGGACCAGACGCAGAACAATTCCGTCCAGAGCGCTGGGAGGATGGAAAACTGCAGCCACGCTGGGGATATCTGCCCTTTAATGGCGGCCCACGCATCTGCATAGGCCAGCGATATGCTTTGACCGAAGTTGGCTACGTTGTTGTCCGGATGGTCCAGGAGTTCCGAGTCTTGGAGAGTCGAGATGCGGGACCGTGGGAGGAATCGTTGACCTTGACCCTGTGCTCCCGGAACGGAACAAAGGTGTGTCTCACTCCTGCTTGAATGCGTCGAGTTTGGATGGGAAGTCGGAACGACGTTGATGAGGAATGATATGGTAACATTGGTATGCAATATACCCTATCTAGTATACCAGAACGCCATTTGCTTCCTTGTCCTTCTTGTCCTCCGTTGCTTGATCGATACTTGAAGAGCTTGGAGAGGAGTACGAAACATCTACCCCCGAATCCCTAGCCCCGACATCAATCCACTCCCCAGTCTCCACCCTTTCCCTTTCCCGGCCATCCTTTCGCATCTCGACGAGCGTTCTGCGTAGATAGTCCAGAGACCTCGTGTTCTCATTTTTCGTGCCCATGGTGACCCGCAAACAGCCAAAACAACCGGTCTCCTTACCCCTAAACCGCACAACCACTCCCTTCGTCTTCGCCACCTTGTCATACACCGCCGCCGCGACGGCATTATCTGGTTGTCCCTGTGGGTTCAGCATCTCGAAAAGCAAGAAGTTGCTGTCTGTTCCACTGCGCACTCTGCCGACGCCGCTGATGTTGGGTAGTTCCTCCAGCAAGCGGTCCCTCTGGGCTTTGATCTTGGCGCGGTTCTGACGCATGATGGACAGGCCTTCCTCGCTGACGGCATAGCTGCCTAGGGCGCTGCTAGGGCTGGGGATATTCCATGGGGCTTTGAGGCTGTTGAGGAGACGGGCAATGGGAGGCGAGGTGAAGGCGGCGCCTAGGCGGATGCCGGCCATGCCAAAGCCCTTGGAGAGGGTGTGCATGACGACGAGGTTGGGGTACTCTGTCACTAGCTCAGCGAGGGAGGCGTTGTCGTGGGCGAAATCGATGTAGGCCTCGTCGAGGACGACAACGCCGTTCCAGGTTGGGTGGGCGAGGATCTGCTCCACGTCGACCTTGGAGAGGAGGGAGCCCGTAGGGTTACCAGGAGAGGCGAGGTAGGCGAGCTTGATGGTGGCGTCGTTGGAAAGGGCGTGATTGATGGCGGGGACGTCGAGGGCAAATGTCGGGGCCGACAGGAGGTAGAACGCCGGCGTCGTTGACTTGTGCAGAGACAGCATACACGCTGTATGTGGGCGGGCACATCGGGATACAGTCTTTTCCAGGATTGCAGAAGCATCGTATCAGAGCGTTGATGGGTTCGACACTCCGATATATCAGATCTGGGGCTTCTCCACCATCGCCACCTTCGTCCGCGCCACCCTGCGCCAAATCCAAGCCCCCGCCAAAGCCCCCGGCGGCTCCGCCAACGTCGCCGAAGCCAAAATCCTCGCGACCGTCGACATTGTGCTTTGCCGTCGTCAGCGCCGGTTTGTTGGCCGCGGTGTGCGGCGAGCAGTACACTACCAAGACAACCGACTATACGGCTGGGACAAGGACACCGCCGCCATCACGTACAAGCTAACCGGCAGCACGCTCGCGCAGATCGGCACGGTCGGCACCGGCGTCGCCGTCTTGGCCCCCGAGCCCGTCTCCAAGGCGGTGGCGGGCGCCGTCGGCGGCGTCGGCAGTGCAGCGGCGTATACGATCTCGGCCTCGCGCCATTATTCGGCTCTGGGACAGGGCAAGTACAATGAGATGTTGAGTAAGATCTGAGGGGGATGAATCTGCGACGAACCTGGAAAAGTAACGGGCGTGGTATGCTGGAACGAGGCGTATTGAATTTTTTTTTTGATAATGAGAAGAGTATGCAGAATGCATTGTGCATGTCCCATGCATTCCTCCGTCTCCAAGCCGGCGTGACCTACACAGTACGGTTGATCCGAAACGCATACCCTTCCCTCCGCCCCCTGCCATCGCCTCTCGGTTGTTGTTCCTGGCCATCAATCGCACTTGACCTACATGTCTCTCTCATCCCTGCTGACTATATCCCCACCAATTCCACCTTGAAGAATAACGTCCAACGTCGCTGGGGCTGTTCTCTTCTGAGTTCAACATCATGGAGAAAGCAAGGAGGGGCTTAGATCGAAGCTCGCATCAGGTCATACCCTGGCGTTACCGGCATCATATCCTCTACTGCGCAGGTCACGAGCTTCCTACAAGGTTTCGTATGTATATATATAAGCTGCGCCGGATCAGTTGGCCGGATGGAAGGGAGAAGAGGGTGGTGTCTAGATACGGATTTTGGGGTTGCGAGAGAGTGATGGCAATCCATCTAGAATGAAACAGGCTGTCAGACGGGGTACAACCGTGTCCTGACTGGGGGTTGTAGAAGGTTTCTTGATCTCCATCGGTCCCGAGTTTCCGCTATCTGAACTTTCTACCCGTCCCTACTGCCAATGTCGTCCAGTCATCTCTAGCTAACCTCGCCACGTCCCCATCTCAAGTCCATCACAATATCGTCCCAAACCTACACAAACACATCACGTTAGCTCTAGTGCACCGCCTACAGACCACCCACCTAAGAAAAAGCAGAAAACCCACCCAAACGTAGTCTTAATACTCCTGACATAATACTCCCCCCAATTCCTCCTCGTAACCTCCTCCTGGCCCATCGGCACCCCATCCCAATTCACCCTCATCACCGTCACGGCATCCACATCATTCTGGTCGAAGCGAATCTCCAGCCGCGAATAGTGGCCGGCCGGCCACTGCTGCAGCCGCCACTTCTGCACGAGCCGCGTCGGTTCATCGAGCTCGGCGTATTCGCCCATGACGTTCCCGCCGAAGAGCTCGAAGCGGCCGCCGACGTGGGCGCCTTCGAAGAGCTTGGGCGGTGCGCGCGTGAAGGCGGCGAGGCGGGCCGGGTCCGTGAAGGTCCGGTAGAGCTCGGCGGCGGTGGTGCGGAACTCTTCGGTCGCTGTCACCGTGGTGGTGTTGACGAGGGCGGCGTTGGAGCTGGATTGGGAGGTGGTTGTTTTTGACGAGGCGGTGGTGGTTGAGGATGGCTTTGCGGTTGCGTGGGCGGTGGTAGAGGAAGTGGCATTATTGGTTGGGGTGGCGAAGCCGCTGGATGGGTTGGAGTCCGGTGGGGCGTGTTGGAGGTCTTTGCCGTGTTCTTTGATCAGGGCCGGGCCGAGCGTGATGAGTTGTTTGCGGAGTTGAGGGACGATTTTCGACCGGACGAGGTCTTTCACGGGTTGTTTTGAAGTTGATTCGGAGTATATGTCGATGTCGAACTGAAGTGATGAGTAGAATCAGTATTTAATGGACTTGGGAACGAAATTGAGGATGTAAGGGAACATACGACATACTCATCTGCCTCGGTATCATGCGCGACCTCCGGTATGGTGATGGTCCCGCTAACTTCCTCGTCTTCTTTGGTTTTGCCTGCGGAGCTTAGCCTCAAATGTCTGCAGAAAGCCTCTAAAGTACCTTACACACCTGAGTACCCCAGCTGAACTTTGACGTCAAAAAGCGTAATGACTTTGCCCTTCCGCTGATTGACATCTACATCGCCGTCCATGCTCAAAACCTTGTCCACCTTGGCTGAGACACCCCCTTCCTCCGCTGAGATGCCTGCGAGGTTCTGATCAAGGTATTCTCGCGCCCATGCCGAAGCATCCTTATTCACCCAATGCCAGTTGTTGGGGTTGTGAAGAACCATCTTATCGATACGAGTGTCGAAAAGACACTAATGAGCTGTTAGGTCTCAATCTGCTCGTATATGCGTCAGCTTTTCAATTGTCCACTAAGCACTTGCAATAGTGAGGGAAAGATAATTGCGAGGTCAGAGTATGGGAGATCGATGCTCCAGCAAAGCTAATCCGCAGCAAAAAGAGTACAAGTCTTCTAGGACTGGTGCCAGCTAAGATTCTCATCATTCGAAAAGGGTAAAATTGGGAGGAGCGGAACGTTTCGAACATGACTGACCTTTACAAAAGACTATGGGTTGTTAATGGTAGAGATTTGAAAGGAGCTGGTGACTTGGAGAGTTTGGGCCTTGAAGTGGTTGTGTCGAGTAAGAGTTAAGGTGCTCTCTGACTGGAAAGCACTAGAAGTCATATACGGTCACCGGCAAGTACCAAGTCTGAAAGTTAAGGCTGACGGGGCTGAGACCCTAATACTACGTAGATTCGAGTAATTCGTTGTTGCATGATAATCTTCTTCTACTGTGCTGGGAAGAACGCACAGAGTCTTTTGAAATTTCACGACCCATATTTATAACTCCGTAGCAGTCGCACTGAAAGGCTCATGGGTATCTTACACACAGCTGTCCCAGCAATAAGTCTGTTATGTTAGAAGCAAATATAAACAACGCCCTTTGTGTTCGCCTTCACCTTTGGATCGACGTTGAAAGAGGGGGTCAATCAGATATACAACTCGACAATGGCAGCCACCGTAAGTCCAGCGGCCATCATGAATGGGATGGAAGCCTCTTGCGTTGGACTTGCAACCCCATTCTTGGTCGCAGTTATTGTTCCAGTCGCAACATATACTCCTGTCGGCACAGTCCCCGTTGTTGAAGCTGTGTAACTGGTACTACCCGATGGAGCTACCGTGTTTGCTGTCATCAATGTTGGTACCGTGCCTGGCACTCCCGCTTGAACAGAGATCGAGGACGCCGGCGCTTGCCAATCGCTCTCTTTATCGAGGTGCACTCCGTTGATGATGACACCCTGTCCTTGCTGGATCATGTTTTTCTGGTCGTTTGTGCAAGTGTTGGCGATATTGCGGATCCAGCATGTCGGGTCTGGGGAAGCTGGAGCAGAATTGGTGTGCGTCGCGTTGGCATTACCATGGGTACTGAAATTACTGAGGTTCACCGGCTTACCAGTAGCGATGTCGGTTCCCATGATGATCCTGGTAAAGATCGTAAAGGCGGTCTCGGGTTGATAAGCAGGGATCAGGTGCCCGGCGTCGTAGACTCTCGAGAAAGAAAAGTTGCCATATTGGCGGACGACACCGCCGATATATGAGCTGTTGACCACGATATCTGCATATGCGGCTGTGTAGAAGGGTGAGTACGAGATCGATTGAGCTGCAATGGAGTACGCCACAGCTTCTCCCCCCGCCCAATTGCAAACGTAATCTCGGTCGCCGTAGATGAGAGCAACGCGAACACCAAGGGAGAGAAGATACGAGATCTGGGCCACCTGATTCCCCCTTTCGTAATCGCCGGTTTGTAGGAAAGCCTTCTGCACTACCGGATTGCTCTCCGTGTAGTTGACCATAGCGCCGACACCGGCCTGCACGTCTGCGGCGTTCAGGTAATCGAGATAGAAGCTGGGAGGAAAAGAGTCTGGAAGTTTGTGGGTGATATCATAGGGCCCACGCCCCGACTGATAGTAAGGACCTTGTATCTGGCTATTACAGTTTGTCTGGGCTGATTGACAAATTTGATTGACGTTGGCCACATCACCGTCATCCTGCGGGTCCATCATGCCGACAGCACTCCTGCATGTTTGGATCTGTTGCTGACAACCATTGGCACTGAGGAAGCTGTTGGCTGCTGTCTGTTGATCGTTAAGGCTAATGGCCTGGATGCCGTAGGTGTTGTTGTATGCAAACAAGGGGTAGAAGGGCGCTTGTACCAAATCATCGATGCATCCCTGTAATATTCCGACCGACGAGAGCCGTATATCCAGGGTACCATTGCTGGGTATCGTGCCGTTCTTACGACGCATATTTTGTTCCTCCCAGAAAGCTGCGAACGACGGCCCGAAATGACCGCCGTAGCTCTCTGTAAAGAGATTGACCCCAACCATGCCATTGGTGGTGCCGTTGGGAAGGCTGCCGGGGTTGTATTGAGGAAACGCTCCAAGAAAGCCTTGCAGCATGTGCCAGATTGTACGCGCTGCAATGGCTGTGGTGTTAGCCGTGGAATTTCCGTTTCCGGAACTGAACGTGCCGTTCAAGAAGCTGTCATTCGGTTGGTTGAAGGGAATAGGAGCTGGTGGAACTGCAAATTCCCCGGTAAAGAGGTTCAGAGAAACATTGGTGCGTGTATCATACGAGAAGCCTACTTGGTCCGGCTGGTCGATGAAAAGCACGTTTGAGCTCCTATCCCAGCCCCATTGCCTAGGCTGAGTACCAAGCATGCCCTTGGCCATCTCCACAACCTGACATGGTCCAGTCTCTTGAAACAGTCCGACCATACTGCTGCTTCCTGGTCCTCCATTGATGTATATTGTCAAAGGTGCTGTTTCCGGTTTGCTTCGTGCCTCGATGAACCAGAAGAACGTATTTATGGAATAATTCTGCTGAATTAGGGCAAGGGTGTGCGGTGGTAAGGAAACGTAACCTGTGAATTGCTTTTGCGTCGAAAAGACGGTGGTACATGTGCCAATTGGCGGTGTCTTGTAGGAAATTGTGATGTTCCGATTGATAGGAGAATATATGGTCGTGAGATTAAAGTCGGCACTACTTGGTGGGAGAAATTGTCCCAGTACTGGCTCCGTTAATGAAAAGAAGATGGATGGAATAAGCGTTGCCGGTAGAACATGCCAGAAGCGCTGTTGCATGAAGAGTCGTCAGCGCATTATGACCTGCGGGAACAGGGCCTCATACCATGTTTGGACGATTTCAGACCCCGAGATCGCCTGATCAACCCGAAACGAATCCGAATACCCTCCTAGATTTACCACCGAGAATCCAGGGCGAAGCGCCTCAAACAAGTCCAGTCCTGCAACATACGCAAGAGCAAGCCAAGACCGCTGTGTAGTAGATGCCTCCTGTATTCGGGGCCAAGTTGTCGGAGAGCGGCGGAAGGGCGCTGTGAAATGGGAAATGTTAGAACCACGGTAGTGGCTTGCGGAGCAGGACCAACGCAGCCCATTGACCATTGATAGTATTCTACGGCTGAAAAAGTCGGGGCGAAAATGGCAGCCTGATGTCGCTGCGTAACGTTAAATAGCACTCCTAGCGCGGCGAAAGCGCGGCAACGACCGTTACGCCCGAAGAACAAGGCGGGGGGCGAATACGACGAAGAGGAAGAGGAAGAGGAAGAGGAAGAGTTAAGGAGAATCCGGTCGGATATGAATGAAGGAGGGTCGACCAGACGAAAGTGGAGTCCGATGGAACAGCATGAGCCACCCCCCAAGAAGGATGTTTGAGGCTGCGAGTCCCCAAGCTAAGGCACACCTTAGCCTACCACAGGTACCGTAGCTCAAATGACTCCCGTCGTCCCGTAACGGGAGCTGGCTATACCTCTTTGGGTTAGTATCTTTCAGTCCTCCCCATTGTGATATCATTGCTTACTCATCTCTTACTAAGCACCCCTATTTATTTCTTAGTCATCATTTCCTATATATACTCTACATAGCATAAACAAAGAGAAACAACTTTCTACAGACTGATTTACATCTAATAGCATCAAAGATTTAAAACATACTTTTAAGCAGTTCTGAAACTCAGACTTCAGTCTGAGCTGATTTAATTTATATTTTAATTGTAAAAATTTTGATGCAATAATGCATAAACTATGTGTTCATTCTCTCTTCAGTGCTCATCACTACTTCAGTGTTAAGATTATAAAATAAAAAGATGAATTTTTATGCTGTATTGTATGAAGAAAAGTTCTATTTTTCTTATATTGTAATATGTTTAACAGCAATTCAAACTAAATCAAAATTAATTTATTAATTAATGTCTTTAATCATTTATAATCTCTCAATATAAAGCTTAACTCTATTTCTATGATGATAAATAAACTTACTATTATTAATTAGTCAGCAATGTCAAAAATGACTTCTTGAGTCAATTATGAGATAATGACAAGCTAAATTGCATTTTTTCAGACTTAATTAAGAAATATTTATGTTAATTAATTAATTTTTAGCTTTATGTCTAAGATTACATCTCTATTTAATGCAGCTTCAGAAACTCAAGAAATATTTAATGTAATAATATCTTTTTCTGTAACAATGTTCAAGAATTCTCTGAAGATAAAGACATTATCTATCTATAAAAATAGTCAAAAAGTGAATGCTGCAAAGATGTAAGTTCTTAAAATGAAAGCTTATTTTCAATTTTACAAAATGTTGACAAATTAACTTCTGAGTGATGAAGTAAAGATTACTGTTATGATTAATTATTTAAAAAATACTGTCAAAGTATAATGACTTTAAAAAGAAGAATGACTTTAAGCTGAAGAAGACTCATTAAACATTAAATCTTAAAATATAAATAACTTCTTTTTAGCATTTCTATTGATTTTTAAAAATGTTAATGAAATGAAACATCAATGTTACTGTTATAAGTGTTAGAATTATTATCTAATTACAGCTTACCTCACTGTCATTGTCTTTACCTATTAGGTAAATAGTCTACTTAGTCATTTAGTCACATAGATCTGATCATATGTCTTAGTAAGTTGCTTAGCTACTATTTAAGTAGTTATTATAGCTTTTACATTCACTCATTCTTTTCTCTTATTATAGATTTATCATTAAAGTTATAGCTTTTAGTCATTAGATTAAGAAGACTGTAACAATATGATAGCATTAACTTAAAGACTCAGCATTAAGTCTTTATATCTAATAATCTCTTTGTTTTTTACTTCTATCTCACTTTCACCTCACCTCAATATCTTGTCACCTTCCTCAACCTCATTAAAACATCAACAACACATTAATTTATCTATTTATCTAATTATCTTTTCACTACTCTATCTTTCTACTCTACATTCACTCAGATCATTGTAGTTCAACAAGCTAAACACTACTATCTTACTTTACTTTTATATCAATATAAAGCTATGTCTTCAGCTTATTTATCTAACTCTTTTGCTCAAAATGAGCTTCTCAATCTAAAAGACATAAAAGAAAGTCTTTTAATTATATAAGTCTCATTATCTTTCTTTTCTGAAGTTAAACAGTCATTTAGTGAATTTATCTGTCTAGATGTCTTGAAATGACAAACTCATATGACAAACAAGCTAATGAGTAATATACAAGAAACTCTAATTACTTTGCTTTGTCATTTTAAATTAAGATTATAGTCATAATGATTTATCAGTTCTTCAAAATTATCTGATTGATCTCATTAAGCTGAGAAGTCAACAACAATTAATTTATTATATTTATACCTTTTAACTCTTATATCTATCTCAGCAAAAAGATCTGCTTTCAAGCCTGATACAAGATGATCTGCTTTTGAGCTAAGACAGAATAATGATTATAACAGTGACTATGATATGAAAGAAATGAATGATAAGTGTGTTGATGATAGAAAGAGAAAAGAGCTTAAACATAGCTATTATTAAGAATTCTTGTCATCTTTCACTGCTACATCATCACTAGCCTTTCAATCAGAGAACATTGACTATTTTAATTTACATCTTGATGATGCATATAAAAAGAGCAATTTTGTTCAGCTAAAAAAGAATATATACTACTGTAATGTGCATCTCTTTCTGAGTTAAGCAAAGGTCATCATCATAGTTAAGAGCACACATCTTATTCATATTAATCTTTACATTTATCTTTGTAACTTTACTCAACAGTGATATGTTGTCAAACTGTCAGATCTACAATGAAATGATTTACATGAAGGTCTCAGCATTAAAAACTGAGTATAAACTCTAATAACTTAATTTAAGCAGTCAGAGCAAGTCATCTTAAATGTCTTACTTGCTTTACAATTTATTCTTAACAACTTACAAAACAATCACAATAGTCTTACAACTTACATGCAAGCAATGATTCAAAACAGAAAAAACACTAACTTACTTACATTAAATCAGCTGTTATTAGCCTGAAACAAGCTCAATTTTAAACTTCAATGTGATGTTCTGTGGCTCAGATATAACATGATGGTGACTAGCTTTATTAAACAGCTAGAGAAACACAAAGACATGTAAAAATGTCTGTTCAGTCAGTCTTTATATCAATATGAACAGTGAGGCTATGAGTTGCAATCTTAAAGTCAATCATCATCATACAATTTTGCTGATAATAACTGACAGCCTCATCACTTTGACTACTTGTCAAATAATGCCTTTGAAAACATCGCGAATTGAGGCTATAAAACAAATAATCAAGGCTATGAAATGAATAATTGAGGCTATGAAACACAATAACTAAATCACATGTCATCATATGATTTCACTAGTAATGATTGACAGCTTTGTTGCTCTAAGTATTTGAATGATCAGCAAAACAAATTACAATTTAAACATGAAAATGAAGTCTTATTATCATCTTACTCTGTCTATTTCATCAAAACAAATGAGTCATACAGAGCATATAAGTCAAATAATGCATTGTCTATCAATAACAACACTGAAAACAAGTCTTTACACTATACTGACATCTCTGAACCTTTACATCACACTGATGTCTTCTTTAACAACTCTGCACAGTCTACTCAATATGATGACTCATTCTATTCATATTGTTTGTGTAAAATGTCTCTAGAAACAAGCAAAAATCTTTGAAATCACACTCTTAATTGACATGAAGTTGACACTCATTTTAGTATCACTAAGATGACTACTCAGCAAGTCAATTACATCAAGCATGTTCTTCAGAACATTGTTGTCATTTTATAATCATTAGTTTATAAATACATCACTGTCAAAGCAACTTTATTTTGACATGACATCAAGCAGAAAATGACTATTTGTCTAGATACTGAAAGCATAACTACATTTATTGATTGAAGTCTAGTGAATAAGACTAAAATTAAACAAACACCTCTCATAATGATGAAAGGCTTTTCTGAAAAGCAGATACTTAATTAATTAATGAAATTATCACTTCACATAGTCACATCAACATCATCAATAAGACTAGATACCATAGTCTACCTAGTGAATAATCTCTGCATCAAAGTTCTATTAAAAATGAATACCTTGACAAGAGAAGAAGCTAACATTGATTTAAAACAAAATAAGCTTACTATAGACTATCAAGAGGCTGATTTAGTCTTTAAAACACCTCAAAACCCTACTGATATGCATATCACTATGCAGTCTACTATGCACAAAATTCTTCATCAACAAAGACTTAATTATGTTGCTCTCTTAAGTCAATTTTAAGTCAAAACACCACTGCAACAAGACAAATCATCAGCTTTAACAGTCTTAAGTATCTTATTACTTATCTTACTATGTGAAGATACTACATCAAATTGCTACACAAACATTGTATTATACCTTACTGTCATCAATCTATACAACTGTTTTTGTCATGACACAAAGACTTCACAAAACTTCATACCTATATAAAAGAAGCTCATCACATCTTCTTCTTATGACACAAAGCCTTATCTAATGATTCATGACTTACATAAGCATTTTGCTCACAATATTATCTCATTGACATCTCATTATCAAACTGATTTCAAGACACCTCACTATTATGTCATTATTGAGTCATTCAGTCATAATTTCTCAATGCTGCCTCACAAGCTCAGCATCATCATCACATTTTTAAGTCTATAGAGCACAGACTATTCAGACAAAGATATAGTGATGAAGACATTACAGTTTCTTTTGTTTGTAGCACTTGTCAGAATTATTACCTAATCACAGCTTACCTCATTGCTGTCATCTTCACCTATTAAGTGAATAGTCTACTTAGTCATTTAGTCACATGAACTCAGCCATGTGCCTTGATGAGTTACTTAGCTACTATTTAAGTAGTTATTGTAGCTCTTACATTCACTCATTCTTTTCTCTCATCATAGATTTATCATTAGAGTTATAGCTTTTAGCCATTAGGTCAAGAAGACTGTAACAATGAGGCACTGAAACAAACAAAATTGATTTGACAATATAAAGCAAAGTTTACAAAGATTGTATAACTTCTTCAGTCTATATCAATTGAAATAAACAGAAATGACAGTTCATTTAAGTTTAAAGCAAAAGATTTGATTTGAACTCTGAAAGTATTTAAAGACTGAAGTGACTACTTTTAATAAGTTAATTTGATGAGTTAATTGAATTAAATAAAGTCTTTAAGAAGCACATAATGAGAATCATCTTAATGTCTTTAATGACTAAGATTTAAACTATAATAACTTGTTAAACAATTCTTAAGATCAGTCTCAAAGTCATAAAAGATCAATTATGTCTAAATTAAACAAGTTAAATATGAAAACTTATTGAATCTGATGTAAAAAGAATAAAGTGTACTTTCATTATAAAAAGTTCTTACATATAGCTAAAGACTGCTGAGACAACAAGAACACTGATAAGAATAAAGATAAGAGCAAAGATAAGAGCAAAAATAAGAATAAGAAAAAGAGTAAAGATAAGAAGAAGTTGAAGATTGTTGAAGTTGATTTGAATAATTTGAAAAATTAAAGTTATTCATGAATATAGAAGTATTCATAAACAAGTTGACAGAAGCTTCTATTCAATTTAATAATGACTTAAGTAAAGTATCTGCACTGAATGATCTGAAACTCTTATTATGAAGTATAATCTCTAATTAAATCAACATTCTCAATTTAAATTTATATATTCTTGCAGGCCACATTCAAGATAGACTGAACAAGATAAATGTGAAAGTACTAATTGATTTAGATATAAATTAAATATATGTCTTCTTGACAGTTATCAATTAAATATTGATTGATAGTTAATATGAAATCAAATTACTTAAGATATTCTTATTAAACAGACAGATCATTTAATTAACTGCAAAGCTGATCTTTCATCTTGTTAGATATATAACTCACAAAAAAAGAGAGCCGCAACAGCAGCAAAACTCCCTACACGAAACTCACACAGTCAAATAGATTGCAAATACAGCTCTAAATCACACTCATCACCTACCTGCGGTCATCTTGATGGC
>JAABUY010000198.1_pt1 | contig 121493 bp, 97 predicted proteins | sample 5560271 | NCBI WGS metagenome assembly JAABUY01 (sample SAMN10711886, study PRJNA513374) | rock metagenome | isolation source: Antarctica rocks | place: Antarctica: Victoria Land, University Valley
AATGGGTACTTGTGCTATCTGCCTATCTAGTGGATCTCACGCGTCGACGTTGACTGCAGTCGACTTGGGTATCGTTCGATGGATAGCAGGAGCTCTGCCGTCTAAGGCAGGAGAAGACTCTGCCAGCCCCTTACGCTAAGACTAAAGGAGTCAAGGACGCGGATAGAGCACCGCACTTCTCAACAAAAGACTTTAAAAGAAATTAACTTTTAGATGTATTGTTTTCTTCTAGATATGTAAAATAATTAATAAGTAAGATAAATATTATATAAAAAGCAGTAATAAACTGCTACTAAGATCAAAGCTGAATGCTAAAAACATTAAACAGTCAAAGATTTTAAGTCTGTTTAAATGTTTACTTTACAGCAATTTAAACACTAAAAAAAGTCTTGTTAAACATTTATTACTGCTTATTAAGAGTTTAATTATCTTAATAGAGTCTCATGATATCTTAAAGTCATTAATAAGCTTAATCATCATATAAATAAAGCTATAAATGACTGTTACAGACTTAACAAAGATCTTTTTGCATTTAAGATTTTCTTATAATCTAAAGATTATTTATCTTGCTTTTATAAGACTCAGTGATTAATTTAATAAGACTGTTTAAATACATAATATTTTAATATTTGAAGTTATGATGCTTCTTATATCTTAAGTAAAAGAATTACTAATTCTTTATTAATTAATAAATAACTTAAAATATTTCATTAATAAAATTTTAAATTGTTTTTTCATTCATTCATTCTTCAACTCTCTTGATTACACAGACATATTGTTAAAGCTGTTAATATTGAAGATTTAGATGTCATTAAAGCATTTGTTAATATTGAAGACATAAATATTCAATGATATCATTATAAATAGTTAATAAATAAAATTCTGAGTGTTTAAAAAGATTAAAAAGCTAAAAAAGTTGTTGTGAAAATAACTGTCAAATTAGAATAAGATATAAAGTCAGTTTGAAGAAAGACTGATATTGTATTTATTATAAAATGATGTTAAGTTTCAGAAACAGAAGAAGCTGTTAAATATTTAATACTGTAAATCTATACATTATTATTAAATAATTGTACTGTAAATATTTAAATACTTTACTGCATATAATGACACTGTGTTTTGTCATTCATATCATTAAGTTGAAATTCAAAGAAATTATACTTCATCAAAGCTATATATCAATGCTGAGACTGATTATTAAAGATCTTAAGATGCATTATAATAAACTTAATAAGTAGAGCAACAAGCAATGAATTATTTATGTTGTGATGACAGTGAGATAAAGTGATATATTAAGATGAGAGATTTAAGTGATGAGATTACATATCAGATATTTACAGATTTTTATATTATCTCATTAAATTTAGTGGCTGAAAGAATCAATATTTTGGCTGAAAGTGCAAATTCACTTGAAGTGTAAATAATTATTTACACTTTGCAAAAGTTCTCTATTATGCGGGGCAAGACCCTGAACCATGGATTATCGTTTTACCGAAAGCAGTCTTGGGCCCGAGACTACAAGACAGTTGTCGCGGCAGAACCATAAGCGGCAACCACACCACATTTGGCTCGCTTAATTCATTTGGTTTGCCATCACTTCTGTCCTGTAGCCTCAGCCTTGCTTTACAGCTGCAGGTGGGCAGCGTTATTCGAAGTATCAAGCTAGGTAGCCATCAGAATGCGAGTTTCATCTGGATTGAATGAAGTCAACACTACTACATTTATACGCCGCAAACAATGCAATCGAAAGCGTTGAAAGATGACAAATACCAATCACAGCCTGCCCGGCATACACAATTTACTTTGACGCAGAGACTGCCGATAGTAACACAAGACTTTCGGAGCTCATGTCGCTCCTAGGTGTTCAACATTTCGAGACGAACCAAACTGGGGAAGAGGTGGTGGCGGCGGTGGTAGCTGTGATGCCATTGCAGTCCCAGATGATGCTGATGCAGCTCTCGTCTGGAACATGGTGGTTATGCCAGAAGCAAAACTGATGGCAGAACAGCCACTGAAGCACTTGCACCGTCAGACCTGCTTGGATCACGACTAGGCTTTGAAAAGACGCCGTCGCAAATTGTAAAGCCGACGTCGTCTGCGTGGTGGAGACAGCAGCCGCAAGCGCCAGGGCGACAGATACCCATGCGACACCGAGGGACGTCTACTTGGGGAACCATGCTCGACTTGCGGCGCCCGAGCTATTGGTGGATTTGAGATGTTGCTTCACGAAGATGAGGAATGGTAGTCTGATTAAGGCCATTCTAGATACTACTCGTAGCGTGCTCAACTGTCATAAATCCTAAACGCTGTGCTAACTCTTGGACTATTATTGCAGACTCCTTTACCACTTGTCCTCGGTGGCTGAGACCGTCTTCGCTAAGTTCCAGAAGAAATAGTCTGCTTCGTGCCACTCAGCCGATTTGTCCCAGAAGCAGTCTTCGAAGTCAACGATGTAGCCGCAGCATAGTCATATGTCAGTCATTGCTAGCCAAATCTTCAACCCTTTACATACCATCTACGATGTTCCTTATCCCACAGCATGTTCATCAATCTCGAGTCCATCGGGATGATTCCGCACCGTTTAACCTCGCTGCCAACATCAGCACAGACTAGACCTTCGCAGCGGTCAAGTACCTAAGTGCCACACGGAAAGCTTCCCGGATCTCGTTGCGATCTTCCAACGAGTACCTTTCTTCAATCCAGAAGTCCCAAGGAGGGGACCCCGGAAGCTTCTCCATCAAGATGTACACTACGTATCCGCCAGGGACCCACATAGTGTTATCTTGGGACTCCTGAGTCCACGAAAGCAACCTCGGTGCGGCGGAGCACCCAGCTGCGGTGAGGTCTTCTAAAGCAGTAATCTCGTCTTCGGTCCATTGGCTCCATTCCTCAGAAGCATCTTTGGCTGGTTCCGAGGGGTCCGGATCTGGGTCTTCACTTTCAGGTATCCTAGAACGTGTTCAGTCGATCGAGGCAGGCAGGCGACCGAGTATCACCTACTGCATTCGCACTTTGATAATCGCTTCCGCCCCAACATCTGGACCCATCAATTGGGTACTGATATATACCGCTAGCTTCACAGGGTGGATATCTTTGTTGAAATGCTTCGGAAAGCTTTCGCCCAATCTTCCAGACTGTCTCATCTGGGAAATGAACCTCATCGGCATCGAACGTGTCGTCAATCCATCGCAATCTTGTTCGATCCATTCGGGCTATTCGACGCTTGGCTTGGGGCTCGAAGAGTCAGCTTCAATTTGATTTACTATGACGCCTTTCACGAGCTGATGCTGTCCCAATGATCTCTAAAATCTTTGACGGCGGAGTCTGAGTTTTCAGTCTCACGGGTATGTTTTGACGTTGGGGACAAGCATGCTGTTACACGGTTGTTATCAACTCAAAACCATTGCCCTAGCACTAGGCAGCTACGGCGCTAACATTGTATGGAGCAACATATCTTCCTTAGGGCATTCCAGCAGCCTAGAGTCTTTACAGACTACTGCACATAAAGTGAAAGTGTTGTTGAGTGCTTGATGCACAATAACAATTGATCATTCGGGCCCTAACGTACCCGATAAATATATTGCAGGCAGCAGTCACGAGTCACGAGTCACAACTCACAAGAGCGATAGGAACGGATAAAAGTAGCGAAACTCCGTGCTCCCGTCGCCATGGGCTCGCTAGTACCAAAGCGGCGGGATCCGGATCCGGGACCTCGACAAGAGCGGGGCGGCATGTGTGATGAAGCTTGAGATACGCCCTCGGCCGAAGAAGACAGTAGTAGGCAAACTCCTTCATCCCATCTATCAAACTGAAGGTATCCGGTCTAGATATATCTTAGATCGGTCTTTGAGCTTGATGATACAGTACCTACCGGAACCACTACCTATATTAGGCAACTTCCTTCAGAGGTACTGTACAATGGTTAGACTGTGAGGACCTCTCCAGTTGACCTACCTTACCTACTGTATTCCTTCTTCCGATGCAAAGCGTCTTCCGATGCAAAGCGGACGATTGGAAGTCATGGTTGTTGTTCATGATGAACTGATGAACAAGAAGTCCAAGTAAGCCACTTATTCAGGACCTACCTTACCTGGTAGGTAAAGATACAGAGTACTCTGATATGAATCTGTGCTTATCAGCTCGTATTCAACGCCTCGAGCCCCGCTTGCAGGAGGAGCGGCAGGCAAGGTGCAGATATGGCCATATCTTGGCTTCGTTGCGCACGTACTGTAATATTACGGTCTTTTCATCAGCCTCGTCAGCCAAGTGAGATGTCAGACTCCGTTACTGTACGTTACCTGATTGTCAGCCGAGGCATCTCCAGGACAATCAAGCAATAACGATGACAGCTAGAATAGGGTAGACCACCACGAACAAGATTCGATGGATAAAATGAGTTTGCAAATGCTTCGGTTAGCTCTCCGCCCGTCCGTCCCAACTTACAGTAAGGTATCTCGGTGCTCTCCGCAAAATTCAATTGTCAGTGTACATGTGGGTTAGCGCGTATCATTGCGGGGAAATTAACTCGTACCTTATTTATACCTGTTATCTTGTGGTACTGTACTGTATTTGTTGATTTGACCAATCATTCTTTTCTCATTTTCTCATCTCTCACATGCAGCCTTCCTTTCTGGTCGATTTAGCTCATGTTGCCGGTTTAACTTAGGTACCTTACCTTATCTTCGGAGGTGCAAATGTGCCGTAGCTTGTGCCTCGTCGCCGCCACAGCGAACTACAAGCCGCGTGACTGGCCAAAGAGAGGCTCGACCTTTTGCTCGGCCAATCCTTGCATACCTTAAGGTAAATGGAAGGTACAAGATAAGATACTGTACTTAAGGTACCTTGAGGTATCCAGCCGATTGCCTGCCACGCTGCTGGACTGGTGGCATGCCTTCTTCCACGCCAAAGGCAAAAGTAGGGTTGCACGCCAGGCGTTCTTCTAGTAAGATAATTCGCACTCCGTAGGTAAGGTACTCAGTACCCTTCTAGCGGGCCTCTACCCAGCCAGTACCGGTAAAGTAGGTAGGTAGGCCCCTCGTCGAGGTTATATAAACCGAGGTGTGCGGTCGCATGATCATGGGAAACTGCTTTCGCGGCGATTGACATCTGCAACAGGGTGGTCCTTCGTACATCCCCGAGCCCGAAATCCACCTTCAGCCTTGCCCTGTTCCTTCCATCATCCCTTTTCAATCGTCCCCCCTTATTCCTACTCCAGGCTTTTCACGCGTGTCTCCTCCCGACCTTGTTGCTGTGACTGTCGTCGATCCATCATCATCAGCGCTTCCACACCGGAATTGCACACCTGGCTTTGGTGTAATCCGTCAAGATGGAGAAAGAGCAATACGCCATGGGGGCGCCTGCATACGATGATCCATCCCAGATCATCGAGCATAAAGGCATGCGGATGGGAGAAGCCGCGGATGTGTATGGGGACATCCAGACTGCCGAGGACTATGGATACGTCAGTCGTGGGTATGTTAGCACACCAACGCCCACCTCGCCGAAGTGGTATCGTATCGACAAGGCTTTCAGCTAACTTCCGCCGAAAAGGCTGAAATCCCGTCACATCCAGTTCATCGCTCTCGGCGGCACCATCGGAACTGGTTTGTTCTTGGGAATCGGGAGAGCATTGACGCAAGCCGGACCGCTGAGTGTCTTGCTGGGTTACACGCTCACTGGGATCGCTGTCTTCGCCATGGTACGCTTCCTTGGCCACATTGGTTTCTGCTCGTAGTCGCTTCGATATCATTGAAGGAAGCTGATGATTTTCCGCGCAAACAGATGCAGTCCCTGGGAGAAATGGCTACATGGCTGCCTCTTCCCGGAGCGGTTCCTCAATTCTGTGCTCGGTACGTCGACGATGCCATGGGGTTTGCAGTGGGTTGGAACGTATGTGGCTCTCCGAGTCCTTTCGCCCCGTCCATCATCTGATACATTAGCAGAATTGGTACTCTGCTGCGATAACTCTCTGCGCTGAAATCTCCGCCGCGTCCGTGGTCATCCAATTCTGGTCGGGTGCGCAACATGTCAACGTTGCCGCATGGATTACAATCATCATCGTCCTCGTTGTCTGCCTCAACATCTTCGCCGTGTCGATTTACGGAGAAGCCGAATTCTGCTTCGCTAGCATCAAGATTATGACCATCGTGGGCCTGCTGTTGTTGGCTCTTATTCTCGACCTTGGCGGTGGGCCGTCGCACGACCGATTAGGATTCAGATATTGGAAGAATCCCGGGGCTATGAAGCCGTATATTGCTGATGGGAGCACTGGCCGGTTCCTGGGTTTCTTCTCGACCCTGGTGAACGCTGCTTTCGCGTACGGTGGCGTCGAGATGGTTGCCGTTGCTGCCGGTGAAGCCGAGAACCCGAGAAAAAATATCCCAAAGGCCGTCCGTCGTGTCTTCTGGCGTATCCTGTTCTTCTACGTCCTTGGCGCTCTTGCCGTTGGTGTCCTCGTTCCATATAACGACAAGCAGCTACTGGACGCACGGAAGGCTGGTGCCCCAGGTGCGGCCGCTTCCCCGTGGGTGATCGCTATTTACCGTGCGGGAATCCCGGTCCTTCCCTCTATCATCAACGCCGTCATTTTGACATCAGCTTCTTCCTCCGCGAATGCCTTCCTGTACACCGGAAGCCGCTACCTCTTCGCTCTGGCACAGAATAAGCAAGCCCCGAGGTTCCTTTTGAAGTGTTCTCGAAAGTGAGCGCTCCCATCCGTACCCCCTTTCGAGGTCTGACTAAACCATGCTGCAGTGGTGTTCCGTACTACTGCGTCGCCATCACGGCATCGATCTCGCTTCTGACATTCATGAGCACCTCGAGCGGCGCCAGTGTGGTCTTCACCTGGTTCCAAAACCTGACGACCATCTCGACCCTTTTCGCCTGGGTCAGCATCTGCATCGCTTACATTCAATTCCACAAGGCCCTCAAAGCCCAGGGCATCGACCGGAACACCCTCGTCTTCAAGTCACCATTCCAGCCATACACCGCTTACTTTGCGCTCATCTTCTTCTCCATCGTCATCGTCTTCAACGGCTTTTATGTCTTTAGTCCTTGGAACGTCAACGAATTCGTGACCGCGTATATCGGCATCCCCATCTACTTCGCCCTTTACATTTTCTGGAAGATCTTCAAGCGATCCAAGTTCATCCGTCCTGCAGAGGCGGACATCCATACGGGGAAAGCCGCCATGGACGCCGCAGACTTGCTATGGCCGGAGCGAAAGCCTCGAAACATTATCGAGAGGATTTGGTTCTGGATTGCCTGAGCGGCTGCTGTCATGCCGTGCAGGTCTGTTAACGTGTATTTGCTCGATGTTTGTCTAGGCCGTGTTCGCAAATCTATGTAGCATATCAACTCTGACCTCTCGTAGCCACGCATATGGGAATGTATAGTAATCAATGTTGCCCCGAGTTTTGACGTCTGAGCTGCGGGCAAATATATACTTCCTCCAAGCAACGGAGCATAGAAGGTTGAATTGACCGAAGACATCTCAATGCATGCGGACGCCCACCTGTCGCCTTATAAGGTACATTTGGCCAGAAAAGACGAGAGATGGAGACGCCATGGCTTGGCATGTCATGCAAAGGGCGCGCCGCGACTAAACCTAGTCTTACCTTAAGGAGGCAAGCGGTCCTACAACTTTGTTCTCAAGCCTACATTCATTATTATCATTGGTATCATTATAATAATAACAAGAATCCTCTTTGCCCAGCATGGGATACATGGGATCTTGTCGAGACTCCAGAAGACCCAGGTGTTGCCACGGCATATGCTAGGTACCGTAGATCTCATCCCGAGAAAGAGTCAACTGCACGATTGCAAGGCTTTCGCAACAGACTCTACTGGACTAGAAGAAAGCTCATGTGCTGTAATTATGAGATGTGTATAATGGATCCTCCAGCTATCGCCATGAGGGGACGTTGAGTCAGATACAGAGGTATCCGACGCAGCTCATCATCGATATTAATATGTGGCTGTTCATGAAGATCAACGCCCGGACCCTGAAACTCCAAGCTGCACAGCCACATTGTGGCGGGAGGTCTTTCCTCGCATCGCGCGTATATGCGTCGGATGACGCAAGACCAAGACTTTAAGGCTCTTGGTATTGAGGAGAACTTGCATCTGCTTTCTCACGGGCAGTGCAGTGCGGTCAAGCAGATCTTGAGTACTTAAACGGCATCTCCTTGTATTCATCTATCAATATCCACTCCACCTACTACATCTCACTCTCGATCACCTCAATCAACCGCAAGCGTTTGTCCTTCCCATCGTCTAACAAATACCTTACTGAGAGGTGGACTAAGGCTACATCTTGTCGTGTCGAGTAGACTTCATACAAGCTGCCGACACTCAATCAACACACCTCTTTCAACACACCTCTTTCAACACACCTCTTTCAACACACCTCTTTCAACACACCTTGTTCAACACACCTCGTCCTTGCAACCCTACCCTCTCTACGACAACAGAGACGCAGACACATGCCTTTCTTCTACACGAAAGGATTCGGCGGTCGGCATTTTGGCGGCGGCATCAGGGCCGACCGACACGGTGTACACCGGGCGCCGTGGCGGTTCAGCCTGGGGAGGTTCAGCTGCTTCCGTTGAAGGCATTGTTGTCCTCAGACTTTGATCCGTGACTAAACTGTAGGGGAGGCTTGTGAGTTTGCCTGCACGGATGGAAATGAGTTAGGGGGGCTGATATTGGTTAGGACATGGTGGCGTGGTAGCATGGGGAAGGGGTGCTGTGATGGTGATTGATGGAGTGTGCACTTCGTCGGGGCGGGGGGTTTTCCTATTCGGCTTCGGTTTCTTTCTATTGATACCCTATCGCCATGATCCTATGCGGCTTGTTACGGATTTCCTTTGTCGGTGGTTAGAGAAAATTGGTGGGAGGCAGGAAACTCGGAGAGCTCACAATCAGTGTGCAGGAGAAGTTCGCAACTGTGACAAGTTAGGGGAGTGATCAGATTTGGTGTGACTGCAGTATTACCGATGGCTCAAGTGCATCTACAAGTATTTGCACCTAGCTGCTAAAGGGGGCTCCGCAACCATGCCATACCCTTTTCTCATACCTTGTGCAATTCCACTTCCTTTTTGTTGACGGTCTATTCCTGGGTCACCAGAGTCACATCTGCGATAAAAGGCTCTCCGATCGCTCTCCTGGCCTTGAGGGCATGTGTACTGAGCTTTGCAACAAGATGAGAAAGATGTGAGACCACTTATGGCCGTCGTTCGAAATCACCCGTGGGCACTGCTACACATGCCCCTACTGTGACGCATGGATTGGAGCACAAGTCGACGAAGATACCGGTCTCCACTATCACTCCCCCAGCAACCGACGACTGTAGCAACACATCCATTCAGACTACTACCACTACCCTTGCGCAGGCTGGGGACAACATGTTGACAAACACGGTCTTCAACACGGCCACCGAGACAGATACCGTTGTCGCAACAGTTAACCATCGTTGCTACAACTGTTACCATCACTACTACAACCACAATACAACTCACTGCCAGTTTCAATCCATCCAGCCCTGGTGCGCCCCTGAAGAAAGGCTCGTTCGTCCAGAGGCTGCGCAATTGATCTGATGAGAAAGATGAGAAGGCTGAGGGAGCCTCTCAGACCGCCGCTTGAAATGGGGACATTGCGCATGTACTCCAGCCGTTTCAACAACATCAGTTACCTGCAGCGACCGTGCTGAAATAACCTCCACAATCGCTCGAACCATAACAGAGAGGACTACTGCGAGAACCACCGTGGCTCCGGTAACGAGCACAGCTACGAGCACAAGACATCGGGCACTACCTTATGTATCGAGTGACGAGGCATCAGGTATTTGTCATTCTGGTTGGTCAAGTTGAAGAGATGAGATTGACACGGCCAAGTTCTGTACATACCTTGTGACCGACCTGAACACTGTAAGATTCAAACATCCCCACACACCCCAAACAAGCAACCCTTACCTTCCCCCTTCCTTAGCAACCTCGCCGCCGCCTCCCTCACCCTCCCGCACCACCTCCTCCGCCAGCCTTGCATGCAGCTCCACCGCTGCCAGGTCCGTCGTCTCCATGCCCGCGAACCGCGCGCTCGCCGCGCCCACGAGATCTCACACCCTGCGGCCCAACAAACTCCTCCCGCGCCGCGCCTCGCCTGTCGAGACGATTTCGAAGCGGGAGCGTGCATCTTTCGTTTCTGTTGCGGGGGTGTCGGATGGTGCGGCCGAAGGAGCGGCGAGGAGGCGAGGTTAGCCTCGAAGATGCCGAGGACGGGCTTGTGGGTGCGGGTGCGGGCTGTAGTGGGCGGCGAGGAGGGGGTTGGGGCAGGGAGGAGAGGAGGTGTGAGAGGGTGTGGGTGGTGCTGAGGGTGAGGTCGGCTGCATGGTGATGGAGGGGGGCCGGTGGGTGTGGTGAGGGGGCCGTATGCGACGGAGGGGTGGGCGAGAGCGGTGGTCACGGAGGGGGTGCTGTTTGGGTTGATTATTAGGATGGAGATGGGGGGTGGGGTCATGGTTGGTGGGAAGGAGGCGGCTGGGCTTTGTCACTGCGGTGGGATGGAATGAGAGGACGGTCAGCTGCGTTCGTCGAAGTGATTCCCTTTGCTGGCGGCGGTTTGTGAGGTTGATTGTCGTATGGCGGGAAGAGCGGTCGTTCGTTCAGGACGGGTCACGAAGGTACTGAATTACGGTCTTCATGTACTCGGAATTGATTCGCGTACAGCATGTTGCAGGACTGACATGGACAACCTGAAAGATGAAGTATGTACATATCTTTGCATCAATATCAGCTAAGGTAAGGTAGGCATCATGTCGAAATCAGCATCACTGGCAGCTCAGCCCCCCTCTCTTATCGAGAAGCGGCTGTGGCTGTTTGTGGTTGCCGGGGCCATCTCAGGGGTGTCAGTTCAACGGCCCGGTATTGGCATCCGACAGATTACCTTGGGGATGGACCCTGCCCTGACAAGGATCCCGGGCAGGAATCACCAGAGAAGGGTAACCAACGTCAATCCTTGACTCTTCTGGAAACTGGGCCGTTGGCCAACAATGCCTGCAGGAAGTCCTCGATCCCGGTAGCCCTTACCAATATCTTCCACGTTATGGTTCATGTAGGCTATTGGAGTACCCCTGATCCAGGGCTGAGCAGGGAAAGGGTCGTATATTCTAGGTACCTTAATACCAAGGTCTTCATTACTCGCTAGAACGGTGGTGCAAGGCATTGGACAAGGTGTTGACTTTTGACGAACTTGCCGCTCTCAACTACATTGTGGAGGTCCGAAAGCAGCATCTCGAGTTAGGGGTCCAGGGCGCTAAGAAGAGGGTGTTTGACGACGTCGATTGGTCGCATTAATAAGGTAAGGCCATTAATTAATATTCATTATCATGAGGAGCTCCTGGTCGCTTAAGACCTGGTGTTCTTCTGTTGGCGTCTGTTGGCGCTTATTCATTTGAAACGAAGCGTTAAGAGGTCATTCTTTTTGTACCTAGGTACCTTCGCATGAGCTTCTCTCTGCCTTCTTGTCAGAACCAGCCTCAATCCTCTCAAAACCTCAAAGAGTCAAACTTGTTCATTCACGGTCTAGTATTTACTTGTTCTCATATTGCCCATTAATTCAAAGTGTTCTATCATGGCTTCTAGCTCAAGCCAATCGACTCTACAAGCCCAGTCAACTGGATCCCAGATCGATGCATCCGTTGCGGCAGCTTGCCTTACCGCCTCAGCTCTTCTCACCCAAAGCGGGGAAGCGCACGCTTTAATCGGGGGACAGGCTGTCCGTTTGCTCGGAAGTACCCGCAAAACTCTTGTAAGTATGGAAGCTCGTCAGGTTGATGTTAGGGTGAAAGACTACGCTGGTCCCTGTGACTGCATCAAAGTCGGATAGTCAACGCCACTAAAGATTCAGATGAACAATTTCCCAGGTCCCTTACTGTGGTCACTGTTGCCCACTTTTGTCACTGTTGCCCACTTTTGTCACTGTTGCCCACTTTTGTTGCTGTCGCCCACTAGTGTTGCTGTCATCCACACATTGCTGTCCATCCAATAACATGATACCCCTTGTCACCAGTGAGACAATGCAGCAAGAACTGCAGCAAGAACTGCAACAAGGGCAGCAGCAAGGACAGTGAAATGGATACTAGCTACTATGTGTATACAATGACTACCTATGGAAGTCTTTTTCTTTTTCTCTCAGAGCTGACTATCCGAGTCTTCTATGCAGTCGCCGGGACCAGTGTAGTCCTTTACCCTTTGATGTTGTTGTATACTTTGTGACTAATGGCTATACCTTAGGACGTTGACATCCTGGTGGATGGACCGCCGCTTGAGATCAGGGCAAAATTGCTTCAACTGGATAATCGATTCTCCATCAATCCTCATAACAAATTGGTTTTCAAAGCGGTCAGTCAACGAATCGAGTCACAAAGGCTATATTAACTCTTATCAAGAGCAACAACATTTCTACCGAAGTCGAGTTGCTTCGAGGTGGACCAGGTGTCACGCTGGCACTGCCTAGTGCATCTTCAGCACCGAAACTTGTGGTGAACACCAGTAAGTTATGAGGGATTCCCTGGAACAGTTCTACAGTAATTAATATCGTGATATGAAGCTAATTGAACTTAGCATCTATCTTGCATCCCGGAGTCTTGATCATCACCAAGATCAAACGATGGGTACATATTGCGGAGTCGACACGTCCCCAGAGTATCCAGAAAGCAAACTCTGACTTGAGCGATATCACATTTCTACTCCGCTGGCTCGTTTCTAATGATCAGGAAGTCGATTTTGAGAGCTACGCTGCAATTCTACCCAAAGATCGGCTCCTTCCCGGGTTCCGCACCCTCCATCGCCTAAACGCGGCCGTTAGAGGTGATTTGCAGAAGGTTTTGAAGGCCGTCGACTTTCAGTATGTCACCTCACAGAGTTAGCTGCTAGTTCATAGAGATGGTTAGGTATAGCATTGGTAGCAGGGGCAGGATTTTCCGATGACAGACCTCTAATGACTGGTCCGTCTTCTACTGATCGGCCAATGACTGCTCCCCCAGTGTTGCTCCTCCACTTTCGAATTATAAGGAATGTCTCTTGGCTGGCCTCCATCAACCAAAGTCTCTAGAAGTTCCCGCCAATAATCTGTGCTTTCTGGTAGAGTCCATGATCGCACCTTCTTCAATGCAATTTGAACTTTTTCCCTGTACTCTTCCTCGGACTCTTCAGGTTGATCCCAATCCTTGAAATAATATTGGTATTCGAAAATTGCGAATGCAACAAGCGTCGATAATTCGAAGACTGGTTTCATCCGACTATTGCTTCCAGATGGATAGCTAGCAATGCATTGTACCAGCGAGAGGCAGTGTTGTGGAAGAGGAAGTCTGTAGATCGTTGGAGCCGGATGTTTATTTGATGGTGCACATTGTAAATCGTCCAGGGAGATACATGTGATGGATAGCGGAAGCAGCTGAAGTGTGATCCTGTCTTCCGGATTGTCTTTAACACTGCGGTGGTGTCGGCCTTTGTCTTCGAAGTCGCCAAATGTTCCTACAAGGAGAGGATTCGGCGCGACATAGGGGAATCCATGTTCTGCAAGAAGGTCGGACGCGGATTGGAGATGGTCATCGGATATAGCATACTCCCATGTCTGCAACTAATTTCAGCACAATTCATGCACCAGAAGTGGAAGCAGAAGCAGAAAGGAATGACTGACCGAAACGTCAAGTGGGTAGCCATATTTTGGCAGCGCCCTCTGCCCGTACTCAACTAATATGAATCCGTGCTTGCTGAGAAGCTCCACAGCTGGAAGTAGAGAGAGTGGTACATCATCACTCATGACGATGGGAGCTGGTTAATGAAATACACGCGCCGGTCTGGACAATTCGAATGTATATTGAGTTGTAGATTTAGATATATAAAGATAAATATTATTATTATCAACAATATTAGAGCTCTTTTGTAGTCTTTGACAGTTCGATGAGATGGTTTCTGAACAGTTCTTGAAAAGGGCATAGTAAGTAATTTTCGTGCAAGCTAAGGTACCTTAGCGATCTTTCGACAGTACCTTAGGTAAGTCCTGACAAAGCAAGCTACCACTTTGACCCCTTCTCATTTCATACATTTGCTTGGTCGGAAAGAAAGAAAGCGCAGATGAATCGTCTGTGTCACCCATGAATTAGGTACCTGTTTTGCTCCGACTACCCTGTACGGTGATTAGGTATCGTCATTTCCCGCGTCAACCAGGTAAGGTAAAGGTCAGGTACCTAAGGTACCAGGTATCCATTCCGAAAGCATGTGCTTCACCTTCGGCCAGCGCCTAACGTTACACCTGTTTGTACTAACGATGCTCAGAGAGATCTCCCTCCGTACCAGCAATCCACTCTACCATCCTGCAATATTTCCATTTCACCGGAAGCCGTCCATCGACTACTACTGTCTTTACAGTCATCCAACCTTTCGTTTCGCGCCATTAGTCTTGTTGTCCTGTCACCCCTTAAGAACAACTTGGACATTCGAATGAAGATTTTGTTATAACTACAGGGGTAAAGGGAGCAATCAACAACTGTGCCTTGTGTGCCCGTCAATTTCCGTTCAGTTCTTGTTGTCAGGTATCATTGAAGCATCCAGACTTATGGTCATGGCGGGGAGCACACACATTGCGAGCGTACTGCCAACGATTAGATGCTCAGACTGTAATGCGGAAATCCAAATATCTATGATTGGAGATCACACCTGTTCCAATGGGTTGCAGCGTGGGTTCTAACGGTAGTAAAGCAGATAGTCGATATTGATGCTGATATATCCTAGGAGCGCCACCGCCAGGGCCGTACCAGCAAATCCGGACAGCTTCCTCCCCATTCCCGAACGCATCCGTTGCGGAAAAACCAGCAATTACGAAGGGCGGCAGAGTGATACCTCGCCGGATAGATCCGTCTATCGCAAGTATGTCTAGATGATCACGGGCAGTGAATCATCCATCACTGACCACCTCAGATCGACCATTCTTCGAACCAGCTCCTCCCACACCCAACAGTATCTCGAGCGTCTCGCCCAGCATGCCACCATCTGCTCACAGAACGAGTCGTCGGAGGCCTCCAAGAAGCGCAACGGCGCCCTTGCCTCGCGGTCCACCATCGCCGGAACTGTCCAACCTCGACTGCGCGTTCCCACCTTTTCCTACTACAAAGTCAAGAAGTGCCACTCCTACGAGGGAGCTCGAAGCACAGCAGTCGAGATCAAACTTCACCGAGTATGCTCGAATGCATGCGGAGCCGAGCGCGTTATTTGCGCCACTCAGTCCGAGAAGGAATGGTGGTGGTAGGGTGCTCCAGAGAATGAATACAATTGCGCCAGGCCCTTTCGACGTGGCATCGCGCGACCGACGAGACGGGAACCAAGGACCTGGCATGAAACAACACAAGAGAACCGCAACCGCGATTAGCAGCCAAGACTTCCCCCATCCACCAACATCTGATCTCGCGGAATCCACCTTCCAACGCCCATCGACTGCAAACTCGAACAGACCTCGGAAGCCTCTGTTGGCCAGTATATCAGGGGGTCCAAGGAGCATACTTGACAGAGAGGAGCAACAAATCTCTTCTGACGCCCAGCTATCCAGGCCTGCGGCTTCCGACGCAAACCGGCAACAGCTACAGCAAGAACCCGCCCCTCTGCTACTGCGTCATCAGAATAGATCGCAAACGCTTCCCATCAGCACCCAGAGCCGAGGTGGTATGGACGCGCAGGTAGATTCTCAGCCACAGCAACCGATTGAAAGCTCTTCAACATCCAGAAGTCGCCGACCAACGGTGTCAGCAATTAGCCGACCTCCACTGCCAATCAATGTTACTAGCCAAGATTTTCCGTTCCGATCCGCAACAGCGAAAATCCCAGCGCAGTCACAAGATAGTGGACCGGCCATTCATCTGCACAAGCCCAGCCAGGACGAGGCTAGAATCGGCGATCGGCCCCAAGCTACTCCTCCAGTCCAGGTGCCGAGTAGGACGAATATCTCAAGTAGTGGAGAGTCGTACCACACCCCTACTGACTCGATATCATCGAGTGGCTCGTCTGGATCGGATGCTAGAAGCGGAAGCTCTAGGTCGAGCCCACCGTTGTCGGACGCATCAGCACGGCCACGCACTAAGCCAACGAAGATCGGCCCAGTCGGTAGCTCATGGATAAACTTTCAGTCTTCCACAGATAACCTACATTCAGATAACACCAAGCAGCCGCAGAGCGACGTCATACCACCTCGTGGTGTCAACGACTCACTCTACCTACCAGTTACGGAGCGGTTACCACAGCGTGATGCAAACCTGGAACCCCCAGACTCCCCTATGGATCCAGCAATGCAAAAAGGGCGCCTTTCACCATTCCTCCCGCCCAGTAACCAACTCCCTTCGGCGGCCCCTACCAACCAAGCTGCTCTCACGATACCACCTGCGCGTCGAAGGACGGCAAACAACAAGGGTAATTGCCGTGGATGTGGTGAGCTCATCACGGGAAAATCAGTCAGTTCGGCTGATGGTCGCCTTACCGGTCGATATCACAAACGGTGCTTCGTGTGCAAGACCTGTAAACAGCCGTTCCAAACTGCGGACTTCTACGTCCTGAGCAACCATCCCTACTGCGAGAGACATTACCACCAACTCAACCACTCGCTCTGTCGAGCTTGTGACCGAGGAATTGAAGGACAGTATCTCGCAACCGAATCAAAGCAGAAATTCCATCCACAGTGCTTTACATGTCAGGTACGACAGCTTGCGCATCCTATCAACATGCAGAAGGCAGGGACTAACAGGTACACTAGGATTGCCACGTGGTTTTAAAGGACGACTATTTTGAGATGAACGATAAAACATATTGCGAACGACACGCCTTCCGTGCCGCACAACAGAACTCTTTCCTTGGGCCTGGGCGCAAAAACCCTGAGAGAAGGACCACGCGACTTATGATGATGTGATTGAGTCTTCTCGAGCGCGAGCTAGCCTTGGTGCTTCTTGACTTATCTGGCTTGGGGATCTTTCCAGTTTTATACCCTGCTAAACGCTTTGGATTTGCGACTTGATTGGAAGAGGTGGCATTTTCAGATACCCTTTTGGTTAACTTCAGCTGCATCTCGTTATACTTTGGCCGTTGGAAGCACTCGAGCGATTGAAACTTGATGTATTATTCTTTCTATTCATGATTTGGGGGGTTGCTGGTACGGACGATCTATGCTAGGGCGGTGGCATTATTATCTTCATTGACGCTCCTGACACTCGTTCGTTGGTGTAGACTGTCCTCACACCGTGGATCTACTGTGATATCTTTGAACTTGTGACCTTCGAAACCCTCCGTCCACATTTTGTATATAACAAGCTATATAGCAGGTTCTTTGGACAGCTACACAGACCGTAAGCCAGCGACGACTTGAGACTTTCCCTACCCCAGTGTATCTATCCACCTTCGAAACATCTTCCGAGACGATCCGAAGAGCATCGTATACCCCTGACAGCTAAACCGGCACAAGCGCTAGCGTGACAGCGATTTTGGGCAGTCATAAGGTAGATGCCGACCAGAGCGAAACAAGAGCATTGTAAATGATGGTCCCTCAATAGTTTGGAACTGTACCTCCATCTCTGCCACCTGAATTATCACGAGTCCTCGGGCGCTTGTCACAAAAGCAGCTTGTATGCATCGAGTAAGTCCATATGCACGTTGCTCGCCTTCTCAGCCAGCCTCAATTCATCCATCAAAGAATTATAGGTAACTCCGACTGAAAGATGCTTTGAGATCGTTCCGTGATTGGTACTTCGCACACTCGCTCGGCCACTTATTCATATCCTAATCCTATTGCAATGCTCTGGACCTCGAATTGGGCAGCGTGGCTGCAACGAGCTTCAAGCTAACTGTCAACCTCAGCCAAGAACGAATCACTATAACATAATCGCCACCCAGTCAAGCCAGCCACCCAGTTGAGCCACCTCACTGTCACTTAATTAACCCTTGTCAAAACACCTTGAATTATTGAGATTACCACTTCCCTAGACTAACTACATGAAAACTGAATTATTCATGAACATTTTCTTTCAGATCAGCTTCACAAATTCAACTTTGCCTTTTAATGCATGATATTTAGCTGTTTTATCAATCAATTTCTTCATCTTCTTCTCTGTCTTCTGCATCATAACTTTATTCTTGTCAACAATAAAAACTTAAACATTTTCAACACTCTTTTGTGACTAATTCTTTTACTGTTGCTTCTGCTTATTAAGCAGCTTCTAATTAATTTGCTATAAAACTGTTTTATTTGTCATAGCTGTCAAAGCTGTGTCTTTTAAATCTAAGATACATATATATAATGATGATGTTATATTTACTATGATCTTATTCACAAACTGATTAATTCAGATTGCTGTATTAAATGTGACAGCAATGTTGACTTGAACTTTATTGAAATTTATAAAGAAGACATAGAGTGGGATCTTTGATTAAGATAATTTTGAAATAATAATAAAAGAATTAAATAAAATAAAATTTATATCTCATTATGTATTCAGAATGTTCTGAGTCATAATTGCTGTTGATTTAATCTTTTAATAATAATGTAGAAAGTTTAGCTTGTTGATATTGACAATTTTATAATGTAAATAAATATAAATACACTTTTTATAAATTTTACTCAATGACTTAAAGACTTCAACATTCAATGACTGCAGCAAATGAATTAAATGTAAAGAAAAACATAAAGTTACAATGCTGTGATCATAGCAGTATTAAATAAAGTCAGTAAAGACATGACTTTTGTGATCATTCAGTATTAATAATTAATGAGTGTCTTGAATCTGAGTTTTAATGTATAAATTAAAGATCTTAAATTATTGAAGTTTTATCACATTAATAATTTAATCATTATCACTGACTTATAGAACAGTCTGATCATTCTTAATAAAGTTTAGTTATATTTGCTGTATCAGCTTGTTCTTAAAAATAAAGTAGAATGAAAAAGTAATGTTATTAAATGATATATACTTAATGAGAAATACTCAGTTTTAATTATTAATTTAAATACTAAAAATTTATGTTTCTATGTATTATATTAAAACTTTAAAACTGTCTGTAATGCTCATTGTAAATTTCTTTTCATTTATATTATATATATCTGACTTCAAAATATTATGCTGAATTCATATGAAGTTGTATAAATCAAATTATTTTTAAATGATTTTAAAATTCTTAGCATTCTTTCAATTCTAATTAAGATTGCAGCTATACTGTGTCTTAAAGTCTGAATGTCAATGCAGAAAATTCTTATATCAATGTTGTTTTAAAGAATTCAGATCATCTTTAATCATCATTAAATGCTTTATTATAAATTTCAGTTATTCAATTCATGAAGATCACTCTCAAGCTGTCATAATATTGATTCATTAAATTAAAGCATTCTTCTTATATATTGACAGCTGTTATTGATCTGTTTAAAAGATCTTTACTGATTATCTTTCTTTTTAATGAGTTTATAGAATAAATCAAGATAAATTATAGATTTAAGCAATCTTGCAAAGAGAAACTGATGAATCATTGTTCAAATCAGCTAAGACAAGACTATATTGTGTGAAAATATCAGAAATTGACTTAATTGATTCATCTAAGGTCATTGTGGATGTGTGATGATGATGAGGTGAATGACAATGTTGATGAGAATGTTTGTGGCTAATGGGGTGGCTTGACTGGGTGGCTGGCTCGACTGGGTGGCGAAGACGTTATGTGACCGGCCATGCCGCCAGACGTCTCCATTCTGCATTAATTATATAGCTTCTGTATTCTATATGCGTTTTGGGAATGGCCCTTCGGTTGTGGCCAGCTGAGTTCAACTACTCTGGCTGTGACCATCGTGGCCTTCTATGCAAAAGCACCATTCTGACCACGGCGATACCTGCTTGGCGCAGATTAGAGCGCTCTGATTTACCTGTCACTCGAGTGGGCGTCGATCTAGGCTCGAGGATGGAGAGCTGGCTCTCATCTCCTCAAGCGGGGGAACGGGCGGTCCTTGTGCCGCGGCCAATGGCTCTCTGTACTGTGGCCGGCTGAGCAGTTGCACTGATTCGAGTAGGGGAATATCTATATACGTGTCCGCCTTGACGTTGGTGTACCAACTTGCTCTCCTGGCAGAGTTCATGAAATTTTCGCCTCAATCGCTTTCCTCAGTAACCAGCAAGAGCCGAAGCAATTGCTTTGAAATCTCGTTCTTGCGGTCTTTGCTGTTGTCTCACCATGTTGCTCGGACGGTCTGCAATGTCAGTCCTACGATCCAGGAATTCGTCCGACGGTGAGTTCTCTGCCGCTTCAGTTTGCGCTTGAGATTGCAAAGCCTGATCGAGGTACCCCTCAGGCATCCATACCCAATCCAACGGTGTTGGAGGCAATCATGCACATACACCGGAGAAGAAGCCCTCGTCCGATCATGACGGGCCGAATGGCTCTCACTCACACGCCGTCGAGAAGAGGCCGCTGGAGACCAAGGGGATAAACGGTTTCGAGAGCAGTAGTCATAGTCATGACTCGAAGACGGAAATCCGCGTGCTTAGAGAGTCCGCTTCTGTCACCGTCATTCGGTGCAAAAAAGAACTGGGATCAGAAGCAGATGATGTCCTTTCGGGAACCCCAACCTTCGACAGCCTCCTCGACTTCATTGCTACCGAGCGCCTCAGGAGTATGCCTCATAAGGGTAGTAAGTGGGACAAGGTCCTCAAGTGGGCAGAGTCGTTCGCCAGGAATGTGGATATGTATTCGCACTCCATCAGCAGCTTCATCGTTTACAGTTGGGAGTCTGCACGGTTGGTCTGGGGAAGTTGTCGGTTCTTACTCCAGGTCTGTCCTCTTGCTGGCTCGGTGGCGCCTGTTCGTGGATAGCTTGCTTACACGTTCAAGATGGGTTCGAGTCATATTGGCATCCTCGAGAAGATCTTTGCTATCTTGGATCAAATGGGAGACTGCCTCGACTTCTTCCTTCGAAACAAAGCGCTCTTCACAGCCTCCGCGACGATTAAACACATCCTTGCTTGCGCTTACGCCGACATGTTGTCATTTGTCACCGATGTTGGCATACACTACACGAAGTTGAACACCAGTAAGGAATGCTACAATCGTTGTTATTTCACCCTGCTTACCAGCCGCTATTAGGTACTCACAAGTCACTGCATCTGGGTGAGTTCGACTCACGTTTCGGTCGAAGGATTGATTCGTTCTTCCATCACAAGGACACATTCACCAATGAAGTATGGGCTGTTTCCTTGAAGAAGTCCACGATTATCAAAGGTTAGTGTTTGTCCCAGCCCTAGCTATGGTCCAATGAGGCTGATATGTCTTTCGGCATTAGATTCCAGCATCACAGTCCGCATTGTTAGACAATGGCTTGCTCCACAAGACCGAATCATCGATATTCTACTTTCCGATCGCATGGGTACCCGTAGTGCGAGGCATGAAAACACTTGCGCGTGGTTTGGCTCTCATCTCAGAAGCTTCCAGCGCAGTAACGACAACACTCTCGTCATAATTGGGAAGCCTGGCTCGGGCAAAAGTGTTCTTCTAGGCTGGATCTTGGAGAGACTGACGAAAAGCCCCGGAAGAAACGGACACCAGGATGTGGTTTCCTTTACCATAGGTTAGCAACATCATGCCTTTGAACTACATCGCTGACAAATTATCAAAGATCCGGATCTCAGAAGCCAGAGGTCGTCGCTATGCGTCATCAAGTCTTTGCTCCTCCAGCTGCTCGACAAGAGTGTGGGAGATGTGTCCATCTACAAGATCTTGAGTGCGATCTACGAGAGAGCAGAAAGACAGAGCGTGCTTGAGGGCCTTGAACCCGCAATGTGGAGGGCGCTGGAAGCCGCTATCAAAATTCACTCTCACGGCTTGACCATTACTGTCGACGGACTGGATTATTTACAAGGGGGAGAACCTGCCAGCTTGGACTTCTGCAAACGTCTCAAAGCCATCGTGGCAAGTCACCGCACTATGAAATGCATTCTTCTATTCCGTCTGGATGACAAGCCATGCCCCGTGGAAGCCCGACAATTTGTCCTCGACTCAACTTACAACTCGGACGACGTCCGCTACTTCGTTGAAGACTCTGTTTCGTCTTCGAAAGAGTTCATGAACTTAAAGGAGCAGGACAAGCAGACTATCGTCCAAAAGGTCTCAAGGTTGTCAGCGGGCACGTTTTTGTCCGCAGATCTGATGCTTCAGCTCCTCAAAGGAGAGAAGACACTTTCCGGCATCTTGCAAGCGTTGGAGACACTCCCGAAAGCTTTACCGGACCTGATTCAGAAGCTCTCTTCAGTGGTGAATTTCAAAAACCCCGACACCAGTTTAATACTCTCGTCTTTGCTGGTTGCGGAGAGGCCTTTGACCCTGTTAGAGCTGAAAAGCCTCGTCGAGATGGACATAGGTAGCTGCAGCCACTCCGAAAGATTCACGAGTATCGAAGACGACATTCATAATTCCTGTGGTCCGCTGGTGACGATTCGAGACGGAGTCGTGCGCTTCTCACACCATTCCATCAAAGAGCACTTACTCCATCTTGCCTCGTCAGGCAAGCTCCCCTGGTCGATCAAGGATGCGCACCAACGTCTTGCGACTCGGTGCTTAGCTTACGTCAAGGTCAGCTTAGAAGACTGGAGCCCGGAACCTGTCTTTGAGTGTGGTTGGGACTCGATACAAGGCAAGTCGCTTGCGGATCTCACCAAGGAACATCATCTGCTAGAGTACTCGACGAGATATTGGGTTGCTCACTTCCGGAAGTCGCACATGTACGAGTCAAAGGGTAAATACACTTGTACTTCGGAGTTCAAGGCCTGCTTCCCAAAGTCCTCTCTCCTGGCTTTGATTGAGGGCCGCTGGTGGGAGGTCCAGACATCCGCGAACGATGCTATGGAGATGCACTTACTAGCTCTCGAACTCCGCAAGTCCATTCTTGGGGAGAAGCACAAATCGGTTGTCCAATGCTACATCAATCTGGGAAGGATCCGTCGAGAACTCTCGGATCACATAAAGGCGAGCGAGTGTTACTTTGATGCCTGGACGATCAGCCAACACATATCGGGAGAGAAGAGCACAGTGATCATGGCGTGTGCCAAAGCGTACAGCGAGATTATTACCCGAACGATCGTAACCACTCACACGGAGTTCACATCCCGAACGGTACAAATTTACAAGTACATCTGGACATCTCACAAACATACCCACGGGGCGGCCCACGAAGAAACCATCAAGTATGCCACCTACCTCGCCACCCTCTACATACAATTGAAGGAGCTGGAGAAAGCGGCGACCGTGTACCGGGAAATTCACAAAACATGCGTCGAGAAGTATGGCCACCTCCACGAATTGACCATTACCATAACCCGCAGTCTGACTACAGTCCTCCAACGGTTGTCGAAGCACGAGGAGTGCGTCCACATCTGCCGAAGGACTCTGGAGGTTTCTGAAGAGACACTGGAGGTTTGGGACGAGAGACGTATCACTGCCACAATCTGCATGTTTGAGGAGTATGAGAGCCAAAAACAATGGCATATGGCCGAGGAACTTCTTCTCTCTTTCAGGCGAAAACTCGTCGAAATTTGCCAGTCAAGCCATGACGACCATTGCCACGAAGCCAAGATTGAGATTACTATCCAATATGTCAGGTTTCTGAAACGTCATTCGCGAGAAGAGGAAGCCGAGAAGATACTGATCGAGTTATGGGCTGGAGTCAAGGGTTTCGTCCACGGTGAACACCGACACAGTGAAACCCTCACTATTCGTATCAGATGTATTGGAGAGGAGTTGAAGAAGTTGAAGATCATCACTGTCGCTGAATCTGTCTTCACTTCGCTCTGGGAGTTCTACAAGAGGTTCACCCTTACTACGACCAAGGAAGCCGTATGTATTGCTGTTCTACTCTCTGAGGTCTACCGCATCAACATGGACATACATAGGGAGGAGATAATTTTGAAAGAGATTTTCGAAGCAACCTTCACACACACTCACATTATCGAAACTACGACGATCACGACGTGTGTCAAGCTTGGATTCTTCTACGAACGGGAGTCGAGGTGGTCAGAAGCGATAGACGTTTGCCACAAGGTTCTGCTGAAACTTTGGCCACATATCGACGTTCATCATCCGCACGAGTACTACCTTCCACACCACCATCACGATGACGCGATTATGATCGCACATCGTCTCGCTCTCTGCCATCATCGTGCGGGTCGAACCGAAAAAGCCGAGAGTGTTCATATCCACGTCTTCCGCTCCTGCATGTCTTCACTGCAGCTCCACGACGAGCGGATCCTCACTACCGCGAAATACCTTGTTGGCTTCTACGAGTCCATGGGTATGATAGAGAAATCTAGAGCAGTATACTACGAGCTCTTGGAAGAATACCGTGGGCTTTTGGGTAGACATCACCACCTTTCGATCAAAATTATGTACCTTCTCGCTCACCATTGCGAGCGACACGAGCCAAGGGGTGCCGAGCACTACTATCTCGACATCGTCACAGCTCTCCATCACGGCTCAGAAGAGTGTGATACTGAGTGTATAGAAGCAATGCTCGCTCTTTGCAGGATCTATGAGCATGACCAGAGATTCAACGAAGCACAAAAGCTTTACCACCGCCTTTGGCTGACTTTCCGCCACCACGGAAGTGAGTGCGGCCTCGATACAGAGACTGTGATGGAAATCTACCATAAGTATCTGCACATCTTGGAGAGAGAGCATAAGTTCACCGTGATCTATGTGCTTGCGGTTCAATACAGAGAAACATGCAGCAAGTACTACGGAGCACGGCATCACTACACCATCCAGGCGACCATTGAGCTCTGCAAGATCCTCGAGCGAGAGGAGTCTCGCCATGAGGAGGCAATGGCTATCTACGAAGAGCTATGCATCATCGTTACCGAAACACATGAACACTCCGCAATCATTGAAAAAATCATTGTCGAAGTCAGAGAACGGTTGGCACACCTCTACTCGTGTCACACCTCGACCACAGGGAAAGCGGAAGTCATCTATTACGAGTCTTGGGACAAGTTCCGGTGCAAGCACGGGCATGCTCACGAGGATACATTGCACCGCTTGACCGAACTCATCATGTTTTTCAAGAAGCAGAACACGAAGGAATGTAAACATACTGCCACCGAGACGCTACAGATTACGATCATCGACATCGTTATGAGAGAGAAGGATACTCAAAAACTTTTCTACTCTGCGGAGGCTATTGCTCGTATGTACAACACCTTGGGCCTCGAGGAGATTGCCTTTCGACTCCTCAATGAAATTCGCCGACAACTCACTTCCACGAAGACAGAGACGAGTGAACATTTTCACTTCTCTCTTCGCCAAGGGCATACGGTCGATCGCAGATCTTTTGTCTTTGTCATGGCTTTTGAAGCAACTCTGAAGGGCGAATTCCGAGCGTCACTGTATGCTGAAATCATGAGCGATCTCATGACAGAGACAACCCTTTTCGAGTCCTGGATGCGTGCCCTAAAGTATGGCGGTAGGCTTGAAGTTACATTGAGCATTGGCGCTCGCTTGAGAGCATTCCTCAGACGCAAACATCGTCAGGACGAAAGTGAGAAAATCACTATCGAGCTCTGGGAATTGTTCACGGCGGAAGTGGGAGGGTCGACCAAGAAGTCCGGCAGCCTATGGGAACTGTTTCTTGCTTGCTTAGCGGAAATGGAGCACGAAGAACATCATCTAACGCTTACTGATGCCGGAGCTATCGCGGTCATATCTCACTATGATAAGGGTGATTTCAAGGGTGCGTTTGAGCTCGCCAGCTGGATACACAAATTCATCCAAGGTCACGGCGATTATGGCACTCCGCAGAACCTCGAGGTTGGGTTCAAGCTGTCGCTCTGCATGGCTGGGCGTAATCGCCCAAAGCGCTGTCAAGACCAAGAACTTAGCCGCAAAATGATGGAACTCTCAGGGAGCATCCTTGGGCAGGTTCTCAAAGTCAGCGAGCAAGAGCACATGTCGTTTAGCAAGATGCCCATCCACGATCTGAACCTGATCGTCGGGCTTCTGGGCGAGCAGCGGAACTTCAAGGATCTAGAGGTACTTACAATTCCAGTCCCATCTGTTTTGATCTCGCTAATCCGGGTAACCTACAGCGGATTCTCCGTGATCTATGGAACGCGCGTCAAACGCAGAATTGGGGCGTACACACAACCGTCTGGATTGGTCGTCGTCTATGCGAAGTTCTGTTCGTACAAGATCAGAAGAAAGAAGCAATCGCCCTCTGCGAAGATATTAGCTACAACCTCCAACGAGTCTATGGAACACTTGACAAGGCCACTCTGGGCTGCTTCAACCTCCTGTCATCGTTTTACACGGTAGCCAGCAAACACGAGAAGTCATTGGTTCTTCACGAACGGATATTGCAACAAACGCTGGCCGAGGAGAGCAATGACCGATTGGCCGAGGACGCTTCCGGTGTAGTACTCAATCAACTGCAGCTGCTCAAACGGGCCTACCAACGCAACGGGAAATGGGACAAAGACGAGAAGCACTATCGGGAACTGTGGGACGAATTCTCCAACTTATTCGGCCCGGACCATCAGATGTGGACCAAGATCGAGAACATCAAGAAATGGTCGCCCAAGGGTGTGGCGGCGGCAGGTGAATCCCTCGGGACCTGGGAAGCGCCAAAGACCTGGGAGTTCCCCAAGGAACCCGCGCCAGAAACCAAACGGCAAAGCAGCGGCGCCAACTTCCATCATCACCACCGTCACGAACACAATTTTGATAACGACGATGTGGTGCTCCCCAACCATGCCCACCACCATCACCATGCCAGCATCGGAGCTCCGGAGCCTGCCAGCCATGCTGATCACCACCACCACGACAGGCCTGAAGGCCCGGAACCGACTAAACACGTCAGCCACCACCATCACCATCATCAGACTACCAACGGCGGAATTCCACCAACGGTCGGTGAGCTTCACGTCGTCGTAGATTACTAGAGAGTTTATTTGCTGCTTCGAACTCGTTGTTCTTTGCATGATTTCTTTTGAAGGAGATTGTAATATGTCTTGTAGTATGTTACTAAGTATTTGCTTTCATCTAGGTACCTCTAATAGTAGGTTCGAATGAAGACCTAGTATAAGTTTGGTCAACGGTTTTGCAACTAGTCAGGAGGATCCTAGCAAGTTGGGCGGGATGTGGTCCTTACCTTACCCTGCTAAAGAACAGTGCGTGATTCGTTGTTGATCTTGGCTTGTAGGGTAAATTTTGTAGGTACCTTAGTCTATATGAAGATCTGGTACAGTACTTGTGATACCTGACATGATTGATGCCCTAAACACCGCTTACATAAACACCTAACTACCTTACCTAAGGTAGGTACTTATTGTTTGAGCTAAACGTCAACGGTACCATGACCTACCTTAAGTTTCTTGAGAATCGGATAGAAATCAATCAATTGAGACCCATTTATATGTTTCGACTTTTCAAACTTGAAGAACCCGTTATAACAGCTTTTCCCATAATCACCTATACACATCAAGTCTGTTGGTCGCGCTTCGAGTGCGATCGCCACGACAGTCAAGACGTTTTCCAACCTACTAAACTCGTAAGGCCTTGCCCACCACCTCGAACACTTCTCTGTGGCAAAGTCTTTGCCAAAATATCACACCGTCCACGATGATAACCATGAATACTAACAGTTCCAATGCAGGCCGCATCATCCCTTCAACGGAAGCCGACGTTCTTCCGCCCGAGGAGGAGCATCGGATTCCCCTTATACCAGATAGGGCGTTCTTGAAACCGTAGGAACACACCTTACATTCCCCTTGGGACAGTCTCAACCGAACATGGCACCTCACGCCGAAACCGACAATGGTTTCTTGGGTGTGACCCAGCATGGACCTGCTCCTGCGGAAAAAAAAAATCTTTTCGTCGTCAACTCCCCGGACGTTGCGTATACCGAGGACGAGATCAAGAGCCGATACACCTATCGCACCACCTCGGTGGAACGGGTGGAGGGTGGCAGATATGTGGCTACGCCCAAGGAAACGGCGTACGAATTCAAGGTTGAGCGGAAGGTGGGCAAGGTCGGGATGATGCTTGTCGGATGGGGTGGAAACAATGGCTCCACGGTCACGGCCGGTATCATCGCGAACCGCCGGGGTCTGGTCTGGGATACTCGCGAAGGCAAGCAGGCTGCGAATTACTATGGATCTGTGGTGATGGGTTCGACCATGAAGCTCGGTACCGAAGCCACAACGGGGAAAGAGGTCAATGTTCCTTTCCACGACATTCTGCCTATGGTACATCCCAACGATCTAGTGATTGGTGGTTGGGATATCAGTGCTATGAACCTCGCAGAGGCTATGGACAGAGCCGCGGTTTTGGAGCCTTCGCTAAAGAACATGGTCAAGAAGGAGATGGCGCAGTTGCGGCCTCTTTCAAGTATATACTACCCTGACTTCATTGCTGCGAACCAGGAAGGCCGTGCCGACAATTTACTCGAGGGCTCTAAAGCTTCCATGGCTCATGTCGAGCAGATTCGAAAGGACATTCGGTATGTTGAAGGTCCATTGTAATCCTACAAATCGTGTTTTAGGCTGACAATGTAACGATACAGTGATTTCAAGTCTACAAACAGTCTGGACAAGGTTATTGTGCAGTGGACGGCAAACACAGAGCGCTATGCGGACCTCATTACTGGCGTTAACGACACTGCTGAGAATCTACTCAAGTCTATCGGAAAAGGCCACGATGAAGTATCGCCTTCCACCATATTTGCAGTGGCTTCCATTCTTGAGGGTGTGCCCTTCATCAACGGATCTCCGCAGAACACTTTTGTGCCTGGAGCTATCGAACTTGCAGAGAAGCACGGGGCTTTCATCGGAGGTGACGACTTCAAGTCGGGCCAGACCAAGATGAAGTCTGCTCTGGTCGATTTCTTGATCAATGCGGGCATCAAACTCACCTCGATCGCAAGTTACAACCATCTGGGTAATAACGATGGCATGAATCTGAGCTCCCACCGACAATTCCGCTCCAAGGAGATTTCCAAATCAAACGTTGTTGATGACATGGTCGAGGCTAACACCGTCTTGTACAAAAAAGGCGAGCATCCCGACCACACGGTCGTCATCAAGTATATGCCCGCAGTTGGTGACAACAAGCGTGCACTCGATGAATACTATGCGGAGATATTCATGGGTGGTCATCAGACCATCAGTCTGTTCAACGTTTGCGAGGACTCCCTCTTGGCTTCCCCTCTGATCATCGACCTGGTCTTGATTGCTGAGATGATGACTCGTATCACGTGGAGGGCCGAAAGTGGAGACGGTAAGTCCGCTAAGGAGTACAAAGGCTTCCACAGCGTGCTTAGCATCTTGAGCTATATGCTAAAGGTAGGTGAATCCCATCCAATATGAGAGGTGGCATGTTGACTAACGGCATAAAGGCACCTTTGACTCCTCCGGGTACTCCGGTTGTGAACGCCTTGGCCAAACAGCGGAGTGCTTTGACAAACATCTTCCGGGCCTGCGTAGGACTTCAACCAGAATCGGATATGACGCTTGAGCACAAGCTGTTTTAAAACTTTGGGATAGAGTAAGTGTCATTGCACCCCTCAACATGTGCGAAGGTAATCCTAGACCTGATCCTCACAGTTCAACCTGGTGAGAAAGCGCGACGTCGCAATAGTTGCTGTTGCTTGTGTGACCTTCTCTGGAACGTACAGTCGCTCTTGGTTCTCCCACACTCGTTTAGCAATATCAAGGCTTATCTCGTTACCAAAACTCTATCATCTCATGCATTTATGACAGATTCTCGAGAGTTGTGCTTAAGCCCTAATCATGTGATTTCATGACTCTGGCTTTTACTTACACCGTCCACCTCATCCACACCGTAAGTACTTTCTCAATCCCACCATGCTTGAAACCGTACAGCCAGCTTTTCATACAGCCTGCGCAAGTCGACCATGGCTCATCAATACCCTTCCATCCAATCATTCTTTCCGTTTGTGAGCCCTCCGAACCACAAAGAGGACGTTGGCACGTCTGCAGAGGTAGGCGATGGCTTTACTGCAGAGGAGGTCGAGGCTGTGATCCATCCGAAGCTGGGTTCGTGGGTGCCGCAGCAGGAATATGACGAAGCCGAAGTTGGGTCTTTAGTTCCGGGATACCAGCGTATGACATTCATGGGAAGAGTGGTCAATTTGTACGATCAGCAAACGCCGAGCAAAATGCCCAAGGCTGCAAGAGGTTGCCTCAAAGTCGTCGTGAAGGACGACACTGGAGCTCTGATGGTAGGCGTATCCTGATATACGACCCCCCTACCTACCTCAGGTAGCCTTCCCGTACTTACTCGTTGATATCGCTCTAGGTCAAGCTCTGGTACGCCAATATGGACTACAACCTTCGTCTGGGCCATCTCGTCTCCGTGTGGACGACTCACGTGTCGAATGCCGACTCGAGTGCATTCACGGTGCAGAACGCTTCACTCGTGACCTCCATCTTCCCGGAGAGGGACAGGAGTTGCCATCTCATGATGCATGATCGAAGCGACGAAGGCGTGCTGTGCAAGACGCCTTTGGGGTATAGGGAAGGACGCGCCTTGGCCGCCATGATGACGCTGAAAAACTTTTCCGAGGCGGGGTCTGACGTCAAGGATGCGACGATCGTGGTGTGTGTCAAGAGTATCGGGCCGCGGAAGAAATGTACGTCTTCACCTCCCCCATATCGCTTCCAGAGTCCCGACACGTACAGCATAACCACTGCTGAGAGGGACGGGGTTTTAGTCACTACGAAGAAAGGGAAGCCTGCCGAGAAGGTGGACGTCAAGGTTTTCGACGATACCTACGAAGCTACTCTTACACTCTGGGGCTGTGTCGCTACCTCGGCCGCGACGTGGAAGCCTTCCCATACCATCTTACTCATCTCCAATCCCGGCTTGAATGTAGATGGGCGCGTATGGCTGGGTTTGAAACCGAGCACGCAGGTGGACGTGGATCCGTGTATGGAGGATGCCGAGTGGCTGAGGGAATATGCACATCGGCTGGTACAGAAGAACCATGTCAATGAGCCGTTTCCACAGGGTGGTGAGCCTGGAGAAGTCTTTGCCAGACGATCTGGGCTGATCGAAACAGTGTTTGATATGGAAGGGTACGCTGAGGCTGAGAACCGCATGCTCTTCACGCTGGCCGAAGTAGTTGAGTTGTACGGCCCTCTCGGCTTCTCACAGGAGGTGGCAGAAGCTTACAATTCGACAGCGCTCGGGCTGCACCGGATGGTAACCATTCTGCCAGGTTCTCCATCGACAGCAATTGATCTGCTCATAGAAACTATCATGGGCTACCTCAACCTGGTCATAATGGAACTCAACCTCGTGACCCTCCACCGCCGCGACATGCTGCTGTGCAACGAATGGTACCTTGGGTAGCCCTCCCCATGGCGACGGACTCTGGCTGACCGTTTGCTTCAGCTGCGGTATCCCGCTCTTTGCCAACGCGACCAGCACCGTATGCAAACAATGCGACCAAGTCGTTGCTCTGTCCCCGAACCCACGAATCGTAAGATCTCCCCCGGTTATTCTTTCCGAACAAAGTCACGTTGTCTGACAATGCGTTTCGAAATCCTTGATCAGGTCGGTAGCCTCTACGACGAGACCGGCCGAGTCGGCTGCGGGAGGCTGCTGTGGACGAGCGAAGCATGGGAACAGTTACTTGGTCGCTCGACGGAGGGGCTTGCCGACTGCACTGCGCCGGAACTGAGGAAGTTCGAGCAGCAGGTCTTGTTCCGGCGCCTGACGCTCCTGTTTGGGTGGAGCAAAGAGGCGAGGAAGTTGGCCGTCTGCAGGGTCACCGGGTGAGCAACGGGGGAAGGTGTTGTTGTATGCGTGCCACGTTGGCTATCGGTCCTTCTGCTTCCGTCATGGGCGAATATTGGTATTGTGTGCTGTCGTACTTGAGCTTCCTTCTTCGCCTTGATCTGTCGGACCGCTTGGGCTGCTACGTATCTCATGCACTCAATTATTCGATGTCTTATAGCGCATCCGCTTATATACAATCCACTTCTTGCAGCTCTTTCCCGTTTCGAGTGTTTCGGTATGTTCTGCGCAACGATACCAAGCGAATCCGCACGCGTGGCAATTACGGTAGCAGTATCACTCAGACCGGGAATAAAAGAGGGAAGGAAAGAAGAATATTAGGATCCATGACCATACGCCCAGAAGCATCACCTTGCGGACATCTAGGGCAAGAACCGGGGCTGCTGGCTGCCGACCCTTCGTCATGAACAACCAGGACCTGCACTCCGAGGGTTCGCTCCAGTCGCCCATCCGAAGGCTACTGGTAACCCTCCATAAGACTTCCCCGTCGTCTCGCAAGGGAAGCATTGGGACAGCATGTCCTTGAGACTGCCCGAGGACGATACTCTTACGGCGACGCCAGGCTTGGCTGGCAACTGCATGACCATAGGCCGGGTCAAGATTGGGAGGGTCAAGACCGGAGATTCCGTACGTTGACGACCCCTACTGCGGCTTTCTCTTCTGCGAAGCTCGTGAGGGCGATAGCATCATCCGCATCACGTCGAACAAGCCTAGCAAGGGGCTCGCGTACGGGGTTTCGACTTTAGGGCAGAGTAGACAGCTGGGGTTGGTACCCATACGGCGTGCATCGCTTCCTTGAGATATAATTGTAAGGAGATTGCCCGTGTCACGGTTTCAACCGCCTACCTTCAAGGTCAACGGCCAGGGCCCGTGTCTTTACATGCATGTCTCCGGGGGCGATTGGGCTAGATTACCGCCCTGGAACTCGACAGACGGATCTAGAACATGGGTGGAAAGTCAGGGGGATCTAGAGGTATGAATTTGGATTGGAACCCGGATGGGGCAAGTCAGAATATTCCCTGATCATCAAGATCGGGATGATTTGGCATTGGAGTCTTTGAAAGTTTTGGTGTTAGGCTTAGGAAGCGCGGGTGAGTTGAAGACCGCGCAGAGGCTTCGGATTTTCAATTGACGGGTACTTGGGAAGGAGTATAAGGGCTGGGGAGGATATTGGAGCTGTTTGAGATAACATCTTCATGTGATTATACTCCAGAGAGAGATGACCAGGCTTGTCAGTGCCTCACTTGTATGGCCTTTGTCTCAAACACTGGCTTCGAAACAGCCTGGAAGTGTGGGAAGAACACTATTATTACAGTTTGATTCGGCACTCCGGGATTTTCACCTCTGACACTACGTCTTTGGCTTCTTCCTTCATAAAGAGCTGGCGCCGGTCGGTATTCAATAGTCCTCCACGTCGACAGTATTAGAATCAGATTTCAACAATGGTACATATCGTCTACCGACCACAGGATCCACTCAGATCTATGATTGAATCCCGGGTACGGTGCCTTCCAGTGTTCCTGGCCAGCCAGGCACTCGTTAGGCAGTGAACCTTGATCTCGCGTGCCGCAAAACTGTCCCATAGTAATGTTACCGTGACAGTACCTACCTACACTAAGGTACCCTACCCACAGGCCTTCCATAGTAGCCCCGCCATGCAGAGACAGGGATCACGGCACTAGGTGGAGGGGCAGTGGAAACGCCATTGACTCTTTCGATTGGAACAACAATCATTGCGGGGGTCCCGGTAGCCATTCGCCCACCATGAAGGTAAGGTAAAAAACTGTTCTTCAGAGGTTTTCCCAACCCATTGGGCGTTCTATGTGTGTGTCTCCTCTGATAGCTTTCCCGACAACCAGACAAACGGTCACCTTCCGGCTCCACGGCCTACAGTACCTAGAATGACGATTCTAAACGCAGTCATGATGCGGAAGCAGGGCTTTCTTTATTTCTCAGCTTTGACTTTAGAAGTGTCCGCTACCTATGCTATCGTTACCACGCGGTGCCGTCTTCGCCTGCGGGACACGGGAAAGACGGCCGCAGCTAAACTTGACATATATTGTACAGTAGAGTAAGGTTAAAGCCGAGCGGCGCTCAGCTATTCCGTAACCAAAAGTTATGCCACAAGGTTGTTGCTTGCCCTCGACCACATATACTACTACTGCCGCGGGCGCCGCCGTTGGGTAAAGTCGGTCCCATCCCCATCGCCGTCCGCCACGTTCGCTCCCCACTATTCCACCCACTGTTCTGAAGCAGCGTTCAACCTTCTGCAAGCAGCCCACCTTCTTATGCAGATTGACCTCAGTTCTCAGCAACCATGACGAGCGAGCTTCCTGCCGTCGACCCCAACCTTGAAAGTGGCGCACGGGTGCGTTCTAGACTCATCCTACGATAGACTGCAAACTGACAGTCGATCAGTCCGAACCAGATAATGATTCTGCGTACGGTGCGGAGATGTATGTTCTCTCGTCCCTTTAGCAATGTCCCCGTACCAACGCCACTCTATCATGTCCTGATTTGCGACTAATATGACCATCTTCCAGAGCCAGTTACACAACCTCTCTGAATTCCTCGGTCACGGATTATAAGTTTGAGAATGGGCGTCGCTACCACGCGTATCAGGAAGGAAGTGAGCAATGCGATGTACCTCCATGGCATTGACCCAGCTAACAAGCCTCATAGAATATATCTACCCCAATGACGAAGTAAGCAACGGACGGCCATCTTTGCGTTTGTGTATGGTCGACGTTAACACTCTCTAGCAAGAGAGCGATCGCCTCGATATTGTGCACAAGATGTTCGAGGTTCGACTAGGTGGCAAGTTACACAAGGCGCCGATCAGCAAGAACCCTCAGCGCGTTTTAGATATCGGTACTGGAACATCGCTCTCACTTGTCACGGTCACAAGAGCCGTCTCTATAGCGGCGTGGCTTACATTAGATGTCATTCGTAGGTACCGGAACTGGCATCTGGGCAATCGATATGGGTACGTTGCCAACCTCAGGATGACCGGCAGAATTGGTACTCTCAGATGCTGATACGGCTGCACAGGCGATGCATATCCCTCCGCTGAGGTAGGAATTCTGCCCTTTCAGCTACATTGCGTAGATAGACCGGTCGTCTGCTGGAGCTTGTGTCAGGCCAGGAAAACGCTGATGTATTCTCCACAGATCCTTGGAAACGATCTGAGCGCCATTCAGCCTCGCTGGTATGCGTGCAGTAAATCGGTGCCTGCAAATGTCGAAGCAACAGTGCTGACGATGACAGGGTGCCGCCAAATGTCCGATTCGAAGTTGACGACGTCGAGGCTGAATGGACATACGCCGAGAAGTTTGACTACATACATTCCCGCTGCTTGGCACCTTCCATCCGCGATTGGCCAAAACTTATCCGTCAATGCTACGAGTAAGTATACCCCCTTGAAACCATCATTACATCTTTTCAATCCGATACATCAGCAAACAGCCTTTCTCTCGGTGGTTTCACTGATCTCTTCCCATAGAAATCTGAAACCAGGCGGCTGGGTTGAATTCCATGACGTTGACTTGCATTGGACCTCTCCCGACGGATCGTTGAAGGAAGACTCGTCAATGCTTAAAGCGGCCAATCTGTTCATCGAGGGAACCCAGGACAACGGAATGGAGCCATGTCCCGGTCCGAAATTTGAGCAATGGCTCAAGGAAGCGGGATTCACGGAGGTCGTGAACGAGAGGCTGGTATTTCCATTAGGGCCGTGGGCAAAGGACAAGACTCTGGTCAGTTTGCCTTTCCACATTCAAATGTCTCCAGCCTGTATCTCCGTTGCGTCCGCTGACTGAGCGCTTTCGGTCGGATAGAAAGAAACGGGCGCGTGGAATTACCTGCAGTACGTCGAAGGACTTGAGGCCTTCATGATGGCACTCTACACCCGCATGATGGGCTGGAGCCCCAAAGAGGTGGATATCTTCCTCGCTCAGGTCCGGAAAGAGGCCAAGGATCCGAAAATCCACTCCATGTTTCATGTGTGAGTTTCCCCAGCTGTGTACCCAGCCGCCCCGAAGGGACATCGTACGACAGCGCTTGTTTGCTGACCTTGTTTTTGCGCTCAGGCACCTTGTTTACGGGAAGAAACCTGAGGAACAGAAACCCGAGGCAGAATGAAAGTTAAGATACCATACCGTGTACAGCGTGGCGCAATGTGTGAGAGCAGAGATGTGGGGTATATAGCCTGATGCAGCACTAGGGCAAGCTGTCTCTTTATATGTGATCACATATACCTGTTGTGCTTCCTGGCTTACTCCAGCCTGGCCCGCAACGCTATTGTTATATACGCAATGATGATCATGATGGCGATTCTCTCCTAGACCAGTAGCCCTGATGCGGTGAACGAATGCGCTCGATGAGAGGCGCAAACCAGCACTCTTGTCACTTGAGGAGCGAATGTCTGAGCAACTCATACAAGGAAATCGCAATACTTAATTCTAATTTGACAATATACTATACATACCAGAATCACGGTAAATTTGATATAGAAGATTGTGGTGTATCGGTAAACAACGATTTTAAGGTAGTAAAGATGTATTTCAGTCGAAGATCGATTACATCCTCCTTATCATGTGGGGAACCTCACCCCACCCCCCGAAAATAATCGCGTATCGCCTCCGCCAACATGGCCAGCACAGACACAATCATCAGTCTCAAAGAATCCTTCCTCCGAACCCAAATCCGCCTCCTAAGCCAACCACTCCAACCCTCGCGCAACTGGCAGGACCGCGCCCCTGTACCCGAGCAGGGCGAGCTCAAGCCAAAAACCATTCAGGAAGTCCTCCATAAACGTACGTAACCCACTTTGGTCTCTTCTACGGACAAGCAATCGTTGTGGCAAAGGCCTTTCCTGACGTTGTCAGAGGGACCAGTCGACACCATCGCCCGCAGCCACAAACGCGCCGTCTACTCGTCCCAGGCGCTCCGTCACGTCGCGGAGCAGATCGACGCGCTGTATTGGGCTTCTGCCGCGCCTGATGGGGATGCGGAGGGGTATGGTGGGGGCGAGGGAGTGGAGAAGGGCGTGGATTTGAGCTGTGCCGAGTAGGTGCCACCTGCGTGAGGATCGACGGAAGGTGGATAAGGAGATCGAGTTTGTTCTCCGCGCTCTGCGTACGAGACTGATCACGTGCGGGGGTGGGGACAACAGGACCATCGCGAACCTGCCCGAGGACTGGCCCGAAGACGTCGAAGCGGACGAGAGTGGACTGGAGAGCTTTGGCGAGCAGAAGAGGTCGGACTTCACCCGCCCCTCTTCGCGCTCGCGCTCCCGTCCGGGACTAATGTGAGGGAACGGGCAGGTATCGGCAGCTGCAAGCCCGTCTCGTCGCACTGGATGCTCGGCGGCAGGTGCAGAGGCAGAAGCTCGCGCAGTACAGGAAGCTGGGGGGGTTGGTGGAGCCGTTCAGGGATCCGCAGGTCAATGTCCAACCGAATTTGGTTACTAAAGACGGGGAGCTGAAGACGGAGCTGGATAGGATGAGGGTCTTGATTGCTAAGGTTGCGAGTGGGTTGCAGGGGTCTGAGGGGGCTGGAGCTACGATTGCGGAGGAGGAGGGGAGGAGGGAGAGGAGTGCGGAGGAGAAGTTGGCTGCTGTGATGGCGCTGGAGTGAGAGTTGTGGTTTTCAGGCGCCTATGAACTGGGTTGGGAACGAAGAATCTTTATGAAGGCTTTGGTATGGCGTATTAGATGTTCATGATGAATCAAATGATTATGAGATTTGGGATGTGCTGGTCTTTGTAGATTATTGTCGTGCAATTCCGCTTCGCTTGTTGATGCCCTAACGCACGACGTTCTTCCAAATTTCGACATTTAGGAACAGCAATCATTACCCTCGACACCAATTGATCCATCATTTCACTGAAGACAATCATGGCGATAAACAACACGAGCCACAACATCGAAGTCCCGTTCGGGCCAAGCGCGCCATGGGGCCACCCGGCTTGGCATCCGCCGGCATGGGCAGTCGACGAATCAACGGGCGTTTCGGCGAATGTTTCTTCCGAACTCAACCGTGCCGGAACACTCGAACCCGACAATCTACTCGACCGCGGCGCGAAGCCTCTCGACCTGAACGCCGTCAATGAAGCTCTGATCGAGTTCCAGAAAATGTCCGTGAGCAACTCCAACATGTTTCCGGCCTTTCTCGACAATTCGCCCGGCCCCACCCGGCAATCTCCGTCGCCGATGGCGCAGCACCAGGTCAATAATGCGCAGGTCAACGGGGCGGGCATGAACGGCATGAACGGCATGAACGTGGCCTTGCCGATGAACGCGGGCCATCAGATGGATCTCAACGTGCTGTTCAACCAGGTCGAGGAGCTGAGCCAGCTGTTGAGGGAGAATCGCGAGAAGACGCAGGCTATCATCGCGAGTGCCGAGGAGCTTGCTGTCAGTTTTGTACCCTGCTACTACTGCCCTACCCAGAGTCCTGTCCACTTTGATTTGGAGTTTTACTTTCGAGGTACTGTACTGACAGCACGACCCAGACCCGCGCCGCCGTCACCGGGACCAATCCCACCTTAGAGCAAGCCAACAGCGAGATCACAGGTATGAACTCCTCCCACTCGCTCAAGGGGGACGCGAAGACGCGACCGAGGAAAGACTCATTGCTAAACTCACACCCTCACACCCCACAGCCGCTCGCGTCGCCGACCTCCAGCGGCAGCTCTCAACCGCGCACAACACCATCGACGCGCTGAGCAGCGAACGGCGCGAGGACGTCAAGCTGCTCAAAGACTACGAAGCCGGCGTCGGCCACGTCACGGAGCTGGTGCGGAACTACGCCTTCAGCCGCGAGCAGGAGCTGCACCGCGTCGAGAAGCACTACAACGGCCTGCTGCAAGTTGAGCGCGACGCCCACCTGGCCTCCCGGCTCGACGGGCTGCAGTGGCAGGAGAAGTTCGTGGAGGTGGTGCGGAAGTTGCGGCAGGCGTATCGGCTGCGGTGCGAGGAGGACGATGCGCCGACGAGGGTGGCGGCGGGCTTGCAGAATGAGGTCAGGGCTTATCGCAATGCGCTGAATATGGAGCCGGAGAGGTTCGAGGAGGAGTTTGGGTGGGAGGTGCTAAGGCATGTGCCGGGGGGTGCGGAGTAGAGTGGGGAGGATAGAAAGATGTCACGGCGCTGTGGTCCACTGTTCTTCAGCGCGGCGTCTGGGAGATATACCCGGATTTGTACTCCGTAGGTTCTACGCGATTAGGTAGTGCCGCATCTGTCGATGGGATACGATAATAATGTCATCAAGGCTGGTGGCAATGGCGCAGATCCACCTGCTGTGAAGTGTATCAGCCGCCACACCTCCGCCTACTCCAGATATACCGAGCAACATCGTGTACCTTGGCGGAGCTATTTCGAAACTGTCACAAAGGCAATGACAGCTTCCCACGCAAGGGGATCATACGGTACGAACATCCGTCGGCTACCTACCGTACAGCTTTCGAAACGCACCGATACTCTTGGCAGCAGCGGAGGTGTTTCGAAACACCCGACTTCGGCCCGGCCCAAGCAGCGCCCGCCCTCTCCTCTCGTTTAAGATCTGAAACCGCACGTCTCCTTACCCTCGTTCCGGTCGCAAAAAGGCATTTTCCATCAAAGAATCTCAGTGAGCGAAATTCTTTTCTGTGACGGCGGAAAGAGCGCAAAGAAAGGGCTTCACTGCCTTTTTGTGTCAGGCTGATACTGCTGGTTGATTCTTCCCTCCGATACCTTAGGTGAAGTTCGAGTTTCGAGTCCATACATAAGGTACTGTAAACTCGCTAAAAGCTGGCCCACTCACACAGGCCCCCTAAGCGCCCTTCCACCGGGAACTGGGTACCTTATGGGATGGTACCTATACGATTCGTAGGGAGATTATGATTGATGGCCGTCTGGCTCTGACTGGCTGCTGGCCGGCCACGTTCGTTTGCCGGTGGCCTCTGTGGCGGATTTCCCGCGCGTGCTACTGCAGTTATTTCACCTTACTTTAACTGTAGTTATCATTCAGTGGGTGGGATGTACATAACCGCCATCAGCGACAGTGAACGAATGAAAGGCCCGAAGATGGGTTGCACCCATTGTACAGTAAAGACGGTGGACGCTGGCTTGTCTTGTCTTTTTTTCGGTGGATGGCAGGAACTCGCGGGGCAATTGCTATTAAATTGTGCTGTTGTGCTCAGTGTTAAATAAGGGTGGATGGTGTATTTTGAAGTGCAGGGAAGGGCTGTGATGGGTGGCGATTGAGGGCTGCGCTTTTGATTGGTGGTGATTGAGATGTTATAATTGTTATGATCCAATGGATAAGTTATAAGTTGGTGAGGTCGGAGTATAATCATTTCATACTAATAATATTAAGTGCAAGTGCCCCTGATTAATATTGTGTATCGATAATTTGAGGGGATATATGACTAAGGTATTGTGACTGTAAGATACCTTACATGAGACGTATTGTACCATGTGGTAACTTTGACCTGCCCTCCCGATCTCAAGGCCAACAACCCCCCCCTCTTCGTAAAATACAATACCTTACGGTAACTTACTGTACCCTATGCATCGGAGATGAAGATCGATTGATCCTCCAGGCGAAGTCGCGCTAAAGAAATCCTACAGGAAATAGCCTGTGCGTTGTGTCAGGACTGCGTCGGTCTCTTCTCTCTTACCTACCTTACCTTACCTGACCCGACTCGCAGCCGTGTACCTACCACCCCTCTGGCCTCACTCACTCATCCCCCTACCCATACCATACCATACAGTACCATACCATCTTCACTTAAACCTTCTCTCGCACCTTCTATTTCGTACCTTCTTTGTCCTCCTCCACTTCTTTTCTTCTTTTCCCTGTCACCCATTGTCCTCTTTGCACACTCGGAAGGAGCCTTTCTTCCCTTCCTAAAGGCCATTCATACTTCCTACCTAACCTACCTCTTTCTGACGGCTCCTTTTGGCAGTCGGGGAATAGACCTTAAGGTTCCCAAGGTATAAGTTGGGGGCCGCCTTGTGGTGCTTTTGCAGTGCAACACGACACAAGGCCTTTGCGTCGTCCAACCGCCTTTCGCACCTTCCACAACTTCAAAACCATCCCATATTTTCGTCAATCTTTCCATCCAGCATTCCAGCACTTCGAAAAATCTTGTAATTCACTTCCCGTCTAATTATTCGCCTGTCACCCATACGGTTTTACTCAACCTCCATTCAATAGCCTGTCTTTGACCTCACCGGCTGATTCTTGTGAGAACATCTCCATCACTACTCACTTTCCAACGCGCGATCCTAACTTGATTTCCTCAGAGCTTCTGATCTTCGGCTTGAAAACACATTCGTACTGCTCTCGGACGATCTTTGGACCGTTGGCACGTCGTTTGCTCTCGGAGGTCTCCTAATCTTTAATATCGTCAAAATCCTCAGCATCTCCTCACCCTCCACGTCTAGGGTTCGACTCTTCGTTCTTGGTCGTCCGTCGCAAGAGTTCAACCTGGAGGATTCGTTGATTAGCTCAGAGTCTCCCTACACATACGCACCATTCCTTCGGTCCAGCTTCTATTCGTAGCTCGTCGCTGTCAGCAGCTTTGAGCAATCACAGTTCAATCGACACATCTTACGTTCTGCACATATCACATCACCACCTTCATATTCCATCATCATGAGTATGGACGCTGGCGGTCTTGCTCAGATGACATACACCCACAATCCTTTCAACAATGGCGGCCTCGGTGTCCCAGGGTCTGGCTTTGCTTCCCGCGGAAAAGGTGCTCACATCAAGCGCCTCAGCGTCGCACCTGCACACCGAATCTCGACCATTGACGAGACTCAACAAGCGATTCCAACCCCAACACCGAGAACCAGTCGCTCACACCTACTCGCCGGTCTGAGGACTGCTCCCAAGTCGCCTGCTGTCCCTTCCACTGCTCCACTCTCTTTGCCTCCCCAGTATTCTGGTCTCGGGAGCAGTCAGTACGCCCCACACAACAACGCTTACACTAGCCGGGGTGTGCCTCAAACTGCCACTGGCGTTAGCTTTTCCATTCCGAGCCAGACTCAATACACCATGAATGGCAATCGGCAGATGTACTCTCTACCCGAGCAGGTCCTTGCTCCTCCGGCCATCCAGGTCGGCGGTGATCGGGGTGAGGGACACATGGATCCTGGTCTCTACGCCGAGCTGGTGGCCAAAAACCTCTACCTCGCACAAGAGCAGCAGCGCCTTCAACAGCAGCTGATCAACGTCACTGCGGCTGCCCAGCAGTTCCAGGCCTTGGGCGCGAACAACGTTGGTATGGGATACGGGCAGCAGCAACAGTACGGTCAGACACCGGTCACGCCGAGTCTCGGCTACTACAATCAACAGTTACAGAATGGCCTTCAGCCAGTGATTCAGGCGGTTTCCAATCAGCCTGGCCTTTACTCGGTTTACAATCCCATGACCGGACAGCACGGGTTTTTCATGGACAAGAGCGCTCAGGAGCCCCAGTACGCAGTGGCTTCACCCGTCTCGAACAAAGACTTGAGTCACTCCCCGCCCCCGCCTACGCCCACCTTTCGAGCGCAGGTCTCGCCTCCTCCCGAGTCCGACGATGTACCCGTGAACGGCGGCCAGCGCAGTCACTCACCTCCGAAAGCGACCGCGTCACCACCGCATGACGTGAACCCCCTTCCACCTCCGTCAGCCAACGCCTTCCGTCGCGGTCACCATAAATCGTTGTCATCCTTCTCTGGCTTTGAGATGAACTTTGGGCATGGGAACGATGGCCCGAAGTCTGCGGTGCCCAAGTCCGCGGGCTTCCCTCAGACTCCGCTCACCGGGACCTTCGGCCCTGGCCAGGCTCGTGCCGGCGAGCATCCCGTTCGTCAGCCTCGCGGGCCGCCGTCCCTCGATGAGCTTGTCGCCAAGCCGACCAGCAAACATGAAGGGAGCAAGAACTTTGTCACACGCCAACGCCGTCGAGCGGTACACAATTTGGTCCGTGCTGGATTGGAAAGACGCGGCACGTCTCGTGGCAATAACTCCGGCAGCAGTGCTGGCAGCACCGGTAGCGCAACTCCTGTCAGCGAGGGCGAAATCACTTTCCCTACATCTTCCGACAACGACTCCGACAGCGTCGGCAACGGTAGTCTGTCTGGCAAGCCGAGTATCGGGAGCTTGCGGGCCGCCGCCAACGGCGCCATTGGTTCTGAGCGCCGAGAGCTGAAGGAGCGTTCGCGCGAGCGAAGCTCGGTCGACGGCCAACTTTCTGCCGCCAGTGTCAGCAGCGATGAGAGTGCCGTCATTGGCGGTAAGCTCGTCGAAGTCAGGGTCGACGAGATCCAACAACCGACCAACGAAAGACGCAAAACCCCGATGCTCGTGCTCACAAGCGCCGAGAAACGCAAGAGCTCCGTCTTCTGAGCCGTCCGAGTGCCGGTGGCATTCCAACGAGCACCATACGGCGAGTCTGGGAACAGCGTTCCTCGGCTCCTTGAGGTAGATCCTCGGTGGTGCCCGTCAGACGGGTACGGCAAGCACCGTGTTTGTGCCTTCCGGTACATGTTGGCCCAGCCAGTCCCTTTCTCGAACTCTTCACGACTCCTTTGCACATAATCCACGGATGTTGCTGCTTGGAATTTACGATGTTGACCTGTTAGACGCTTTCAGTCCTTACAGTACTTGTTTTTAATACATCTGTTCAAACCCCACATGGCAGTCAATCGTTCTCGAATGACTCCCATCGTCTGGTGGGCACCTGTGGCTTTATGCCCGTATCTGAATTACGGGTTCTCATCTTACTCTTGAGCCTCGTACAGGTTGCCTTCGACGGTGTGCACCGGGCATGCATCACAGCTGAGTGGTTATGGATGGCTTGTTAGAAGATGGCTTCTAGGCTTGTAGCTTACGAGGACCTTGCGGTCAACAGAGCTAAAGAAATGAAACGAAGACATGCACAGCATATGATAGCTACCGATATAAGTCCCATGTAGGCGTGACGATATCACTTTTTGCACGCTGCATTGAAGCTATTTGGTGTTCACTGAACCCTGTCCTGGTAGATGATCATAGATGCCCGGTAGGTAAGCCTTACTTCTGCAACAGTCTCGGCGCTAAACTCGGGCCTTCTCAAGCGAAAACAAACGGCGATCTAACGTCAACCGGTTAGCACGCTTCAGATTGTACCTGTACTTTGTACCTTACCTTGGTAAATCATTGGGCGAACGTCACGGCAGTGGGTTCTATGAAATCTAAGTTATCACCTCTCCACTTTCCCTATCTGACTTTCTTAGCTGTACACATACATCAAGGTTCTTGGTTTTGCCTCCGAATGTTGTTTCTTCTTTTGTATATATGGGCCCTTGAACAAGCTCTCTGCCGTCATTCGTCAATGTACATACAACCATTTCTACTTCCTTGTTGTAGTCCTTTGTTCCTCGAGGATATACCGTTTCCGGAGCACCCGGTCGATCGCAGCCCTAAAAATGGTCTGCAGAATTCATTGATGCTTCTCTCATGCCTATTGTACAGTCTATATATGTGACGATCGTCGGCGACTCACCTTTTACATTCTGCGCGAGCAATGAATCCTCAGACCCAACGGCAACCGCATCGTGGACATCCTAGCCAGGATGACAGCTCCCAGGGACAAAGCGCAGAATCCAGCGCCCACCCCAGCAGGCCCGGCACTCCTGAGAGGAAGGAATCGAGGCCGAAGGAGAGGCCTCGGGTGAGGTTCACAGCTGGAGGGGAATCACTGGATCATCTGAATCAGAGATCCACCTTCAATGTCCGTGGTGCCGAGCAGTCAGATCCAGAGATACCGCAGCCAAGGGCTACCTCAAAGTCCCGGAGGGATCCACCATTCTCCTGGAGCTCTGATGACGCTGGTGGATTCAAGCCACCGCAGCCTGTCAACTACGATGGACCAACGGATATCACTGAATCTCGCCTCTTGGCTCCTCTGAATGAGAGACGGCCTTCAATTTTCAAGCACCGGTCAAGTAGCTCTGGGGACTTCCAGTCCGCCGAGGAGTTTAGAAACGAGGACGCAAACGATCACGCCGAGGGCAAATTTGTCTCTGAGGTGTCGGCGCAGGAAAGGGCACAGAGACTGGCAAGGTCTGTGGGAACCCATTCAGCACCTGGCTCAAGAACCAACTCTCCAGCAAGATTCGATGGGGGATCTTCGTCATCTCCGTCCAGATCTGGTGGCTACACCTTACAATCCAATGATATACCGCTGGTCACTTTGAAGGAAAGGGATGAACGTAGTGCTGATGAGGACACGGAGGAGGACGAGGAGAGGCCATCGCGGGGGCGTCGTCATCGGTCTAGCACATCCGAGGCACATCGGCTCGTGAGACAATACACAAAAAGAGGCTCGGGTAACTCGTTTCGTACTCGTCTACCGTCGCCGGGTCAAAGGTCAGGTCAAGTGACGCCAGACGGAGATCGGGATCCGGACACGTATGTACCGCCACCGCGACACTATCGAGGAGGAATTCTATCTTCCCTTCTCAAACTCTACGATGAACAGGGCCTCGGAGCCGCGTTAAATGATGATCCCAGCGGCTCGGGGACTCAGCGCCGGCGTCATCGCCGTGGCAGCAGTGTTGATACTTTCGCTACACCTCGAGCGACGCCGCGTAGCTCCCCTCCTTCCTCAGGTAGGAACACGCCAAAGCCAAAGCATCCAAAATGGTACAAATCGCCGAACCATTCGACGAGCTCCTTGTCGGGACTAATCAGCTCGTCGACCATGCTGGCCCAACCAGGCGGTGCAAGTGCAGCACCAAAGGTAAATCAACACCATCTGGCGGCAGCCCGGCCAAAGTCCACCAATCCTATCGGGGCGGCCATCAACCGCATCAGTAAACCGAGACTGGAGGATGAGATCCGGATCACAGTTCATATCGCTGAGACGCTAAGCCGGCAGAAGTTTCTCGTGAAATTATGTCGGGCACTGATGAAATACGGGGCGCCTACACATCGACTGGAAGGTGAATAATAAGCTCCGGAGTCTTGGGCTTGTCGATGAATGCTGGCTGATGACGAGCAGAGTATATGCGAATGACGGCGCGTGTTCTCGAGATCGACGGTCAATTCTTATACCTGCCGGGATGTATGATCATCTCATTCGATGATGCATCCACCCATACCACTGAAGTCAAGCTTGTACGGAGCACACAAGGCGTCGATCTGGGCAAGCTCAGAGACACTCACGAAATCTACAAGGAGGTGGTACACGACGTCGTCGGTGTGGAAGAAGCGACGCAGGAGCTCGATCAAATCATGGAAAGAAAACAAAAGCACCCCCCTTGGCTCTTAGTCCTGGTGTACGGCTTTGCCAGTGCATCCGTGGGTCCATTTGCATTCGGCGCACGTCCGATTGATCTACCTGTTGCATTCTTCCTCGGTTGTTTGCTTGGTATACTGCAGCTTATCGTGGCACCGAAGTCAGATCTGTATTCCAACGTCTTCGAGATCTCCGCAGCTGTCTTTACAAGCTTCATTGCTCGCGCGATGGGTTCCATCAAGGGTGGCAGCGTGTTTTGCTTCTCGGCCTTGGCGCAATCTTCCATTGCTCTTATCCTTCCTGGGTATACAGTTCGTAAGTCACCTCCACGCTTATGATTTGAGATTTCTTTCCGAGTAGCTAACAAGATCAGTATGCGGCTCCCTGGAGCTTCAGTCTCGCTCCATCGTCGCCGGCTCTGTACGAATGGTCTATGCTGTCATCTACTCACTCTTTCTCGGCTTTGGGATCACTATTGGTACTGCGATCTACGGCCTTATCGACCGCAACGCGACATCGGAAACAACCTGCTCAACTACTCTACCACCGTACTATGCATTTATATCCGTCCCTCCTTTCACCCTGTGTCTGATAGTCATCAACCAAGCGAAATGGAGACAAGCTCCCGTCATGATTGCCATCGCTTTCGCCGGCTACGTTGTCAACTACTTTTCCGCCCAACGGTTCTCCTCCAACGCCCAAGTAGCCAACACCCTTGGGGCCTTCACCGTGGGCGTCCTTGGCAATCTGTACTCTCGCCTCCAGCACGGCGTTGCGGCCGCCGCTCTTCTTCCCGCCATTTTCGTGCAAGTCCCCTCTGGCTTGGCGGCCAGCGGCTCTCTCGTCAGCGGTGTCACTTCTGCCAATCAACTCACACGCAATGTCACGGGAGTCACAACGATCAGCAACGGGACGCAGGCAGGTTCGGCGGCCTATATTAACAGTATGGTCTTCAACGTCGGGTATTCTATGATTCAGGTTGCGATTGGAATTACGGTCGGGTTGTTCTTGAGCGCTTTGGTGATTTATCCTCTTGGGAAGAGGAGGAGCGGTTTGTTCAGCTTTTGAATGGGTTCGATCCGAGCGTTTTGGTTGAGGTTCTTGGGTCTTGGATACTCGGCTTTGGGGAGATGCTTTCTCTTGGGGTTGGATATACCGGCTTGCGCAACAGCAAATGCCCTAGATACTCGAAAGCCCACATCGGCGTTGAACAAGGAGAGGTTGGTAGACTGGTTGGTATAGTTCTTAGGTACCCACCAACATTGAATGTTGGGATGCGTCGGCCTTCCGGCACACAGTACGGGAGACGTAGCATATCATAGCGCTTGATTCGGGTCTGGTACGATGATTGATGTTCCAGTAGGATTTGCTCCGTTATGAAATGGTTCAATTTCTCAAACATAACATCAAGGCACCAACGAAAACAACGAACAAGATCGACGATGCTGAAAACTGCAGAGTACTGGACAGACGCGCCGCATGGCTATGATTGCTGAGGTACTCGTAAGTATAGCCTTCTTTGTCGGACCAATCTTGGTGTGTTGTGCTAGAGGTCATTGATCTTACTGTCCCATAGCCAGACGTTGAAGTGAGAAAGCAAATTCTGTTAGCATGGTCCTGCGGGAACTGGTCTGAATTCCATTAACCTGAGGGAGGGCAACACTGGTTATGGAGAGGCGGAGGCCGCTGCTGTCGCGATTGCACGAGGGGTGAAGTCGAGAGCCTGAAGTTAGGGTGAAGCCATATTCAACGTGGTCGAGCAGGTGACAGAACAGGTCGTCGAAAGCTCGAATCCGGTAGATAATCTAGCAATGATCATGTACCGGTCAAAGTACAAGCGCACAACCAGAGTTCCGCAGGTCACATAGAGCAAGGCCCTTCTTCCCATCTAAAAGGCAATCCCCTTCTTGTGCCTAACAGGACCCATCGTATATACACAACAGCCAGCCTCCCCCCCCCCACCTCAATTACTCCGCTTCCCCCCCTTCGCAGCCCTCAACTCATCCATCTTCGCAACCCGCAACTTAAACTCCTCGTACTGGCACTTCTCATAGCTATGTCTCTCCGTCTGATCACGACACCCACAATCTCAGCACCACATTCGTCTCTTCCCCAACGGGCCGCATCTGCTTCGACTGACTCTTGCAGGTTCCCCTACAGGGAGGGCAAAACGTACCTCGCATTTCCAAGGCAGGTAGTATTCTTCGAAGCGGCAGCGGTTCAGCGGGATCAGGAGGTGGGCGCAACTGTCCCGGTATGCGATGGGGAGGCGGGCGGCGGACATGGCTTCTCGTGAGGTGGGGGCGGGTTGGGGGGGGGTGTCTGAGGGCAGGGTACTTGTCAGCGCTGGGTCGGCGGGGGGTTTGGGAGCGTTCCGTGGGTGAATCTATAGCGGCGGGGTAGATTGCTTTGACTGGACTTACGGTGTCCATCTCCCAGCCCGACGGCTTGCTTGATAGTTTCGGTGATTGTCATCCTCGTTCGATTGAGCGCGATGCCGGCTTGCTGGGCTCAATGTAGCTTGGTCCGTCCTGAGAATGAGGTTGGTGCCTGGTACGGCGTAGCGGGATAACCTAGAATTAAGCGAGGCGCTAGTCCAGCACTTTACTCCCCGGTTTCACGCAGCGCTTTTATCACCATGTTAATTGCAGCAGCAACTTAAGAGATATTCCTACCTCAAAAACATAGACTAGCATCATGCTGAAGTAATGCTCAGCACTCAATCAACATTGAATCTGCGTTGAAAATATACATAGACATGCCCCTGTCACCTTCCTGCATGGTAGCCGCAATAATGCAGTCCCGAGGTAAGCGCCTACTTTCAGCCTGATGGGTAAGGCTGATCTATCTCAGCTCAAATAGCACGGTGCTGGAGCAAAAATTCAAAGCAATGTGATACCTGTCAATCACAAGTGTCGATCTACTCGCTGACGCGAAGTCTTGAATATAACACAAGATACTTGCTTGAGTTAAAGCTCACAGTGTTGCATGCTCGCCATGGCTTCAATTGGCAAACTTACAACAGCATTGGTTTCTGCCACCAACGAGAATACTCTGGCACTGCTCAACTTCAATCTTGATTTCTCAGTCTTCAAGGTGTAGGCACCAAGCGAGTACACAGGCCTGGGGACCGCTCTCTCAGAACATCGACGCAACAATGCTGAGGAAGGCTCTTTGCATCAGACCGCCCGAAGGTGGCCTTTTAGGGAAAACACCCTGCTTTATGTTCATTGCTGTGTTGACACTATATCTCGGTACCAATAGGCTTGGTGCCCTATTCGATCAAATCATACCTTCAACTCCAAATTTGATCAAAGTCTATGATCAACGTGTGTCCGATATATCTGCTCTACCTCAAATCAATTTAAAGGTTCGATCAAGCACCTTTACATGCTCTTGAACACCCCATTAACAAATATTCGGGAAAGGGCTCTGCGCGCGATGGCGTCTTTGCGAACCATGTGGGTGCAGATGGGACATCAATCTGGTCCGCTGCGACATCAGGACCAAGCGCAATAGCTATGCATTTGCTTGCATGCATGCTTGCACGTTTTTTTGTCACACTCTGAAGCTACATCCCTCCTGGTTGAGCTTGTGGCCGAACGGAAGAAAGAAATCCATGCTAGCGACAATGACGGGCAAGTTCCTGCCTTTGCACCGCGAATGGCTGCCCACCAAAGTATCACACGAAGTGACCTCGCAAGCTGGGATGCGAGCGCCCGTGCATGGCTTCTCAGTGCGGACGAGGCGAAGAGGTTTGAACAAACTCAGCTGAGACTAATACTTAGGAATACAGGTCTCAAGATTGATTGAGGAGCTGGGACATACGAAGGTGTGATAGAAACATGGTTTCTAGCCATGACAACTCTGGATAAAGTAGTTTGTGGGATGCCATACAGGGTCTCTAAAGGGGGCGTCTTAGTTGGGATATCAGCATGGCATATCTTCCCAGATCTTCATGTTGTGGGTGTCGCAAAAGCTACCGTGGAGTTCAAGGACCCACTTGTTGCTGAGGGAGGGACTATCACGATAGGCCTCCAAAGCAGTGACCCTGACAGTGATGTGGGTGTTCAATGGTCACTGGCTTTGTCCCATTTGCGCTTCTATGGAGACCCGGTAATGGTTTCAAAATTTTCTGGGATTGACGGCTCTCGTATGACGATCAATCAACTTCGACTTGTGGCGCTCGGCAGCGTTCTGGCAGACTGGGGGCCTATAGGTGACAGTATCATGGCTGCTGCTGAATGGTTTGTCCTTGTGGGAAGGTTGGTCAGCCTGCCACTGAGAAGTAGCATGGAGGAACCCGCCTACAACAAACGAAAGAATATCGACCCATTGAGCCTATCTGGCCGTTGGCTACGCCCTTTGGTGGAAGCAGCAGACCACTTACTCAGTTCAAGTGGGACAGACAGAGAAGATGCCTTCATGTTTATTGCTTATGGTCGGCGCCGAGGGAGGTCCTTTCTAGGGATCGATGATGAAGTTCCTCCGCCATTATTTGGACTGAGCAATCCTTTACTGTTATTCTCCCTCTCTAGTGAACTTTCTTCCTGTGGCGAAGAACAAGCCATAGCATGTCTACGAGAACTTGCTACACAATGCAAGCTTGGTGGGGATGAGTGTGTTATCAGTTCTAGTCGTGTTGCGATCGCTACAGGCAGGCCACTCCACCTCCCGCAAGATATCAACTCCAATAAGCGAGGAAGAGATGGCACTTTGCGCATCCGTCATGCGCACAGGCGTTGGAGTCGGCATCCACTCCACATTGAGGGGGAAGAATTCACTCCGCTCAATTCTTCGGATCCCTCCCCTAACATGTTTTGATCAGGGTGGAATGCGCTTGCACTGGGTCGGGTCACCTAGGATATTCCAGCGTCCAGATCTGGTTGATGCCGGTCTTATGCCTTTCAGAGAAGGACATCAGAGTACCTTCAATACACATGGTAGCTCTTACGTCGAGCTTTTTGAGGTTAAGAGCGACCTGTTTGGATTTGATGGGTATCAGGTGAAACTTTCGAATGCAGCAACTAATGTGCCTTGCGCGAAGAAGCCACAAGCTGAACACCCTACTAATATCCGTTCAATACTGAACGAAGATGTCTGTGGATGTTATGAGGAGACTAATGGAATCGCGAATTTCCATTGGTTTGCAGGAGACCCTTCAACAACTGCTCTGTACACTATCGAGGACCAACGGCTCGTGAACACCTCAATAGGCAAAATCAACCCGACAAGAAAGTTGCCCAGTCTCGATCTTGAGACTGTTCTGAGCTTCCTCCGCACCCCTTATGTTATGGTAGATAGGCTCATCCGTTACCTGGAGAGTCTTCCGTCAGAAGGCTCAGTGTCCTGTCTGGATAAGATCGGTTATCGGAGCTTGCCTTCACGTCATTACATGCGCTCACTAGAAAAAATCTCGGTCGCTTCAGAAATTTACGCAGATCTTTCACCGGCGACAATTTCCATGGCTGTGGTCAGCAGACCCTTCCATCAGGCTCGCTGGCATTTTGCCAGTACATACGAAGAAATCTTTTCCTGTATCGCAATGTTGGAATCTGGAATCTGCAACATCGAGCCCCAGCAGCTCAACCAAGTTATGGCAATGTCATCTGGCAATTCCATATTTGTTGCCACCCCTTTGCTCCAGGACCCATTTCATTCCGACCAAGAAGTTGCGGTCAAAAGAATTGTTGGAAACCTAGGTCATGCGGGAATCTCAATGTTAATACCGCCTCCTGCACCACGCATTCGCGCTGTCGACCCAAGCCGTTGGAGGGCAGTCCAGCACAAGCCATTTGATGGCCAACTCAAGGATCATTTCAAAGCCACGACTACTCATCTGTCCTTCACACAGTATGAAGTCCTTCTGGTTTCTGGTGAACTAGGGAGGGTGGACGCAGAGGCAGTCCTGCTTGAGTCACTCCTCTCTGTACACGACAGCGGGGAATGGGTAGCCGACCTCGACATCATCGGTGCCTTCCGAGCCATCAATCTCTTACAGCGAGTGCCACAGCCCAACTATGGTTTCTGCCGCCACGTCGACTCCGGAACAGGAAGCCCGGACGCGAAACTAGTCTCCATTGACAGATGGGAGGAGTTGATAGATAGCCCCGAGGATCTTGGACACCGGACATTGGGGATTGTAAGGACTCATGGCAATTGGCTCGCGCGTCTTGCCGCAACGGCCGTGAGCATACAACAGGGCCTGCGGACTCTGGTCTTCCCATCTGCTCCGACAATCTGCTGGCATTGCGCCGGTCAAGTCTCGTTCTATAAATTTGCTGCAGAACAAGAGGGCGACATTCCTGTCTTTTCACGTCTACCGCCGCAGATACTCATTTTATGAACTCTGGTGGTCTGGATCGAGGGTAGGGTATGGTTGAGTATAGAAAAGTCCACCCTCCCCTTACCCTACCCTACCTCTTGATCTGAGTCAAAGACTAAAATCACTGAGAAATGTGCTTTTTGACTCTGAACTTCTTCAGAAGTTAGTCAGGTGAATAGACAAGTTAATTTGAGGTCTTCGTGTCCAGATGGCCAATGTAAGCATCCAGAGCTCATATTCTCCTGTTTACATTTTATGATGACCCGCGGGTAGTGTATCTCAGGGTAAGCCACTAGGCTTAAGTGAGTAAGATACCAAAATTCACTATATATTACATATAGATTACCATTTTTTGTGTGGCAAAGCATGATTGTGTAAATTATCTCCGTACACTATATTTACGAATTACATAACTCCATGTGTGGTAACGTCTCTAGGTGGGCAAAAGTCTAACCGAATCAGGCACCTTTCTAAGTCATTCGGTCATGGAAAGCTGCCTGATTCAGTTAGATCGTCACCCACCCATCCATTTTCGTTCACGAAGCTAATTCTAGGTGTCTGATACAAATAGACCACATTACTATAGTCATAGACCACAATTTTACTAGTCGTAGACCACCCCTAATCGGGCAGTAATTAACAGGATTTAGTACGCATTTTCGTGTTTTACATGACTCATCAAGAGTTCCATGCCTGTAATACACCGCGCAGGGCCTCTATGGAGCGAAGTCCCTCAGTAAGGCCCCTAAGTAAGGCCCTATAAGGCCCATAAGTAAGGTCCCTAAGTAGCGACCCTATAGGCTGGGACCCCTAAGCAAGGCCCCTAAGCGAGGGCCCTAAGCGAGGCCTCAGTGCGAGGCCTCTATGGAGCAAGGCCCCTAAGCAAGGCCTCTAAGTAGGACAGCAAAGGTCATAGAGGGCAGGCACAAGTCACAGAGCATAGATACTAATAAAGCTGTTTCTAAGTCTAAAACATAAGAAAAGTCGGTAGAAATGCGTTGTAGAGAGCCCCATACAAATTTGTATGTAAGTCCCGATTAGGGGTGGTCTACGACTAGTAAAATTGTGGTCTATGACTATAGTAATGTAGTCTATTTGTATCAGACACCTAATTCTAAGTTAGACAGTGTTACCCACTTGAGTATTTTGGTAAGGTAGTCAGTAATTTACTAGCGCAAACGCGACTTCACGTCCCCCCAACTCTAACGACCTGCACCCCAGTGATCCGTTTCGGTGTTTCCTGCAATCTAGACCACTTTTGGACTTTCGCATTTCTTGAGTGCGCTTGACGACATACAAAGGAATCTTCTTGTCATCGTACAGCATTCTCTGCTTTACTCTTTGCTCGGAGAAGCAGATTGCCGAAACTCGTTGTTCTGAAAGCACGCGCAGCAGCAAACGGCAGCTTGAAGAGTGGGACTGTCGCCCAATATGGCTCCTGCAGGTGACATTGGCAAGATCTTTTCGGCCACTTATAGTAATGTGAGGATTCCTCATCTGGAGAACTTGACGACAGGCATTATGTGAGATGGGAATTGTGGTCGAAGTGATGTTGACAACAGTTCAGGTGCCTGTGTATGAGTACAATGTCCATGGAAACCATGTCATGAGACGACGTTCGGACGATTGGATCAACGCTACGCACATCCTCAAGGTTGCGGACCTTGACAAGCCAGCTCGAACCAGGGTGTTGGAGAGAGAGGTTCAGAAAGGTGTACACGAGAAGGTGCAGGGAGGGTATGGAAAGTACCAAGGTTCGAGTTTGCGATCACTGAGAGATTTTGCTACATTGCTGACGATACTTGAAGGTACCTGGGTGCCACTTCATGATGGCCGCGATCTAGCGCAACGGAACGGTGTTCTCGATATGCTTCGGCCGATCTTCGATTACGTTCCGGGCAATGAGAGCCCCCCTCAAGCACCGAAACATACAACTGCGGCATCGAATAAACCAAAGGTGCCCAAAGCGGTTGCTGTACCTCGAAGACAGCCTAGTATGTTTATCCTTACTCTCACATGGCGCACTATACTGACTGACAAACAGAAACCAAACCAGTGCCGGCGCCGAGCCATATCAACGAAGATCACTACGAAAACATCAGCGCCCAACTTCATGATGATGATAGTCTCTGCAATTCTCCCATCTCAGGTTCAGACGAGGACGAACTGATACACTTGTCGCAGCAGTCGGCAGGGTCACGCAAGCGCAAACGCGGGTCTCATCACGTTGGGACGATCTCCGTCGCCGATCAGCAGCATCTTATGTATGCGGATGACCTTCTCGACTATTTCATGCTGTCCGCTGCAGAAGGTGTAACGCATTCGTATATGCCACCAGAACCTCCGGCCCATTTTGACGTGAACAGAGCGATTGATGACAAGGGCCACACTGCACTTCACTGGGGAGCAGCTATGGGAGACATTGAAGTAGTGAAAGGCCTTGTCAGCCGAGGAGCAAACAAGGCAGTCATGTCTGATGATAAAGAAACACCCTTGATGAGGACGGTCCTGTTCACAAACAACTTTGAGAAACAAACAATGCCGAAGCTTGTCCATTTACTTCAAGACACCATCGATGTCCGAGATTCCTACGGAGCAAATGTGTTTCATCATCTCGCCGCCACGACAAGCAGCATGTCCAAGCTCAAATGCGCCCGCTACTACTCCGAAACCATCATCAACAAGCTGAGCGAGATGCGATCCAGTCAAGATCTCATGAGGATTCTCAACACTCAAGACCGGGCCGGTGACACGCCGCTGCACATTGCGGCAAGGAACGGCGCGCGTAAATGTGTTCGTTCTTTCTCTGGCCACGGCGCCGTTGGCGATATTCCGAACAAGAAGGGTGTCACCGCGAACGAGCTCATACGGGAACTGAATGCCCGTCGCACAGAGCGATATCCTCAAGCATCTTCATCCCCTTTCCAACTCGACTCCAAACCAAATGGGCAAGAGGTCATGCTCGCCGAACCGGGCCATCTCTCATTCATGTCGACCGGTTGCCAATCCGAAGCAGCAATGATCGTGACCTCACAGATCGCCCCTTTGATCTCGGAAAAGACGGAAAGACTCGCGGCAGCATTTGACAAAGAATTGGAGGAGAAACAAGCCGACCTGGCCGAAGCTCAGCGTCTGTTGGAAGCCATGGAGCGTGAACGCCATCTAGTCCGCCAGCAGAATTTCCTCTACATGACCAAAGAAGAAGACGAAAGCGTCACGAACTCCCTGCGCGACGAACTCGCCGCCCTCGTGCGAGAGAACGAATCGCTCCTCGAACAAACGCAGCACGCTCACCTGCACGCTCTCGTCCGCGCCCGCGAATCCGCCCTCTCGCCATCCGTACATCACACCCATACCCATCCTCTCTCCGCTCCCTCCTCATCGGACGAGAACCAAACCTCGCTCTCGGCCGAATCTTCGACCGAAGCGGACTTACAGACCAAACTCCAACTCGCTCTCGCTCTGCACGAAGAGCAATGCACCCGCGTCGCGCTCGTCAAGGAGGTGGTGCAGAACATGGCCTCGGCCGGGATGAGCGACAAGGGCAATGAGTTTAAAAGGTTGATCGCTACGGCGATGGGCGTTGGGGAGGAGGAGGTGGAGAAGATGGTTCCGGATCTGCTGGAGGAGTTGGAGATGTCGAAGCTGGAGGATGGTGGGGCTGTGGGCGGGGTGGATGGGAATGGGAGGTTGAGGACGCCTTGATTGGGCTGATAGGTTGGGGATTGGTGTAGTGGATGATGGATGCTACTCCGTTTTTTTGTATCTACGAAGGTCATGAGAGACGGAGAGGTCGCACGGAATGAATAAATGTCAGTTAGTGACAGGACCAAGTGCTCTGTAAAGCCACCGTCTCAAAGAGGGTAGCCCTCATGGACTTGATGCCAAGTACTCCTTCTCGACGTTACAAGCTACTGTATGTAATTCGTATCACTGTACCAATCCCCGATAGTTCGGGAACCGGGAATGTTTCCGCCCGCAGGTTCCCATGGATTGACCTGCATTAGTGGCTCATGGCTCGTTCAGCCCCAAGGCAGCCAGCCATCTTCGGTGCACGAGCCCCCTCAGCCTTGTCTCCCCAGCTGTCACCCCACCGCTCTCCCAATTCTCACCTGTACCTCTACCCAGAAACCTCTACATAAGACCTCCACAACACCTCCCCAAGACCCACAACCACCACCATCCCCTCAACTCATACTTCATCCATCTATCCATTCATCCACCCACAATGGCCCCATCCCTCCTAACCACCACCACCGCCATCGGCGCCATCCTCCTCGCAGCCCTCTACCAACTCTTTCTCAAAGACCTCCTCTTCACCAGCCTCGGCCTCGGCCGCACCATCCAGCCCCTCGCCGCCTTCCCGCACTACAGCTGCCGCCGCATCCATCACGATCTGCTCGAGGCGTGTGAGGACATGTGGCTCGACGACGAGGGGCGGCGTCTCTACGCTGCGTGCACGAGTAGTGCGGGGCGCAGGGAGTGGAACCCTTCGTGAGTTGGGCGGGACCTGCCCCTATCCCTTCCGAATCCGAGCGACGGCCTACCTTCCCTCGTGAAGCCGGCGCTGACCGTGGCGCGTCTGCCGTGCAGGATGTCAAAACTGAACGTCACCGGCCGCCGCCCCGGCGCCGATCACGTGGCTGTGCTGGACGTCGACTCGCCGGGTGCAGACGGGGCGTTCGGGGTGCGGCGGCTCGGGGTGCGGGGGTACGAGGGCGCCGTGGGGGACGGGAGTCTGGATCTGCACGGGTTCGACGTGGAGGTGCTGGATGGGGGGTCGAAGTTGCGGTTTTGGATGATCAATCATCGGCCGCCGGTGGATGGGGCCGGGGGGTATCTGGATGCGGGGAAGGTCGGCGCCAATTCGACGGTCGAGGTGTTTGATTTGTTGCCGGGCGGGGAGGGGGAGGAGAAGGAGATGGTTCATGTGAGGACGGTTGCGAGTCCGGTAGTGGCGACGCCGAATAAGCTGGCGGCGACTGGGGAGGGGGGGTTCGTGGTGACGAATGATCATTCGGGTAAAGGTGGGTTGGTTCGTTGACTGTCTATATTTACTTGCTATGTATGAGGGTATCTGAGCTGACGGAAGGGGGTTGCGTCTTATAGTCGGTCTGGTACGTCATGTCACGTCACGTCACCTCGCTCCCCTCCCCTTGGGAATACCTATCCCAAGCTAACAAGTCCTCAGCGCCGCCAACTCGACCCCCTAATCGGCGGCGGCAGCCTCGCCTACTGCGGCGGCACCTCGGACAGCTGCCACATCGCGGCATCCAGCGGCTTCAACTACCCGAACGGCATCGTCAAGGGCCTCGACGGCCTCTACTACGTGCCCAGCTCCTTCGTCGACCAGATCCGCGTCATGCAGCTGCAGCCCTCCAACCACACCCTCACCCCGGTCGACACCATCCACCTCGGTATGCCGGTCGACAACCTCTCCGTCGACCGCCGCTCCGGCGACCTCTACGCCGCTGCTTTCCCGGACGTCTTGACGCTGCTGAAGAGTTTCAAGGATCCGTATCATGTCGATTCGCCGACGACGGTTTGGCGGATTCGGAAACGGGCTGCGGGGCAGGTTGGGTCAGGGGCGGGGGCGGCGTATGAGGTGGAGAAGGTCGTGGAGGATAGGGAAGCGAAGGTTTTGGGGGGCGGGACGGTTGCGAGGCATGATTCGGAGACTGGGAGGTTGTTTATTGGCGGTATGTTTGTCTCGTGCGGGAAAGGGGCTATTCTTCGGTCGAGCTGGCTGGGTTGCTGACTGGTGTTTGTGCTGCAGGTGCCATCGCGCCGTATATCACGGTCTGCGATCCTCGGTAGGGCTTGGGCCTGGAGGATTATGGGTTTACTAAGGTAAGGTTGCTTGCGGACAACGGTGTCTACTTGTCAGGGTGAGGTGTGAGGGTTGGGAGTGTGGTGTAGTGCTGTCGAGGTGAATACTATCTATGGTTTCAGGGCGTATATGAATCTATGCCGTTGTGGCTCATCTACAAAGCACAATGACCTCCAGTACTTGAGATGAGATATTTGTTTATGTTGCTGAAGTTCTCTAGGATAGAAACACTGGTGTTCATCTATGACCTCGAATTATAGATGAACACCCCTGGACTGTTTGCGCCGTCTCTTCATTATTGGAAGATGCTCATACGGTTCATTAGCAGTCATCAAGGTCCTGGAGACCAGGACTGATCAGGTCTGCCCATGCGCGCTATGGGACCCAATGGGTTGCAGTACTGTACCTCAGTCCGCAGAGTGGTCAAGGGCATCTATAATCTTGGGTTTGTCAATCAATGATCTATCAAAAAGATGCTAGGATGAGATTGAAGTATTTGATGTGTTTGACGTTAACATCATGGAAGTTAATAACGTTCTCACAGCGCTTCGTGGCATTTGGGCATGGCTGTTTCGTATGGGAATGGTGATGCCCGCATCTGCTGCCTGAATCTCCCTTGCAGATGCAGTGACGATATGAGTCGTTAGCGCCGAAGCTTGGCATGAGCTAAACCATGTAAGGAGCCGTGGCTCGGGAAGCTGCATCAATCCGGTTAGAGCGAATATGATGGACGACTACCTTAATACGGAACTTGTCGACAACGTGAGGGGCTTGATCGTCACTACCTTAACGTGCCCTCTTCCCGTCAAGTAAGGTACTGGGATCTATGAGATCGAAAGTCATGACGATCCCCGGTGTGTGGCAATGGCAACGTTCTTCTTGTTCTACTCGGAAGGTGCGAATGCCGTGGGGATCCCTTCCTACTCCTACATAACTCAGGTTGACTTGACTTACCCTACCCTCGAGTACTTCTCGTCGTTCTTCCTCACTCTCACTCTCACTCTCACTCTCACTCTTCATTCCATTTTCACTGTACTGCAGTTTTCAAACAAGACATCAGTGACCATGCGTTCCGCCATATTCTCGTTGGCTGCTGGCCTCCTGCCTTTGGCTTTGACAGCTCCACTCGAGAAACGAGCCTTGTCGACCACCGATGGGTCTGTCCTTCAGCTGGCCTTGTTCCTCGAGCATCTGGAGCTCAACCTGTACAGCGGCGGCTGTAAGAACTTCACCGATGCCCAGTACATGGCCCAGGGCTTTCCTCCTGGCTTCAGGGAGAATGTCTGTGTCATTGCTGAGGTACGAGAGCCCGAAGCTACCGGCCTTTCTGTCGTCACTGACAAAGTTCCTACAAATAGCAAGAACAAGTTCACATCGATACGCTCACCCAAGTGCTCACCAGCAACGGAGTCACGCCGGTGCCGCCTTGCACCTACAAATTCCCGGACACCGACCCAAGGTCCTTTGTCTCCCTCGCCAACATGATCACCACGTAAGCATATCCTCAACCACTCCCTCTCACCGAACCTCATCGTGACCATCGCTGAACAAACCACAGCGTCGGCATCGGCGCCTACATCGGCGGCGCCGCTCCCCTCTCCGACAACCCTCCCCTGGTCACAGCCGCCAGCGCCATCCTCGCCGTCGAGGCCCGCCACGACTCGTACCTGCGCGCCGGCCTCGGCGCCTCCCCCTTCCCCACCCCCTTCGACACCGCGCTCACGGGCGTCTTCGCCTACAATCTCGCCAACATGTTCGTCGTCTCCTGCCCGCAGCCGCTGCCCATCATCCTCCTCCCCAAACTCACCCTCGCCTCCCGAACCCCGCCGCTGAACCTCCAACCGCCCGTCGTTGCCGGCACGGTCCTCACCTTCAACTGGGATCCCTCCACCTTCTTCGTCCCTGTCGACCCCTCCAAGCCCTTGTTCATCGCCTTTATCGATCAGATCGCGAATACCTACTTCGCACAGCTGACGAGCACGGGGACGGGCAGCGGCACGGTGGCGTTGCCCGAGGGGTTGGGTAATATTGCCTTCGCCGTCCTGACCACCTTCTCAGGCGGTTTGACGGAAGCTCAGTTGACGCAGTTTGGGACCTTGGCGGGGCCGTGTGAGGTGCCGTTGAGTTGAGCGGGTCGACCGATCCGCCGAGAAGGCGGGAACGGTGTTCTGGGTGCTGGAGACGGGACAGGACAGGACAGGACCAGGAGCTGATTGGCTTGAAATCTAATGCATTAATTGCTTACTATCATGTGCTTACGAGAAAAGAAATACGTGTATGACTCGGTGCAAGTTGTGGCCTTTCGAAGTTGTTGCGATAACCTTTCTCTTTCGGATCAACACATCGCTCTCCTCCCTCCCCCTTTCCTCTCTAAACTTCTGCCCACCCAATCACCAATCTCGACACCCGGCTCCTCAACCTCGACACCCGGCTCCTCAACCTCGACATCCGCATGGATCGTCCTGACTAAACTACAATAGCAAGCCGAGATATTCCCCACACCCCACACTCACCATACCAATGAGGCCCGATATACAAGGTCCCGCACTTACTAATTCAGCAGTCAAGTTGGCAATATTTCATCGTCGAGAGAAACAGTGTTTCATTCTATTGGAGCTGTCGAAATACCGCGTGAAGGAAACTGAAAGGAAAGAGAAGGAAGAGAAGAGAAGGAAAGGAAAGAAAAGATAGGGGAATGAATGAGAAGCAAAGAGAAGGAAGGCCAGAAAGAACGGGAAGAGTGGTGTCGTTGGTCCCAGCTCAGCTAAGGAGTATTCTATGATCATCGAAGAGCTGATTGCTGATTCCGCTGTTTCCGCTTTCGTTTCATTTCCTTGCATGCATGCATGCATCTCCCTCCCTTCCCAGCTTCCAAAGACCCCTGGTCGCAATGAACTCCGCTCCACTCCACTCCACTTCCACTCCGCACGAACGCATGCAACCGATACGGCTTTGGTATTGTCGCTAGCTACACGGTAGGTCATCCAGTCGAGCAGTCAACGCACGCATTCGCCGTAGCCGGTCGTCACGCCACACTCCCACTCCCACCCCTACCCCTCAGTCTCTCATCCCAACTCCACCGCTCCCTCCATCACCACACGCACCCCCACCCCCTCCATCCCCACCCCCTCGCGGTCGCGCTCTTTCGTCTCCCCCACACCCACAGCCAACGGCCCCAGCAACGGCGCCCTCCCCATCCCTGTACCCACACCCCCTTCCCCGCCCCCTACCCCTCCCCCTCCCAGCACCGGCGGCGGCACATAAACAAACCGCCCCTCCTCACCCTTACTCTTACTCGCCTCAACCTCAAGCCTCAGCTCCCACGCCCTCCCCGTCTTACTCTTAAAGAAAGCGCGAAAGGCGCGAAAGGCGGTCTCGAAAGTGCTACCAACAGGGGCGCGGATGTCAGACGCGGTGCGGAGGACGCGGGCGATGGACGCCGTCATGGGCGCCGGGTCGGCGAGGGAGGTGGGGGTGTGCGGGGAGGCGGTCAGGGCGGAGGAGTAGGTGGCGTAGGTGGCGTAGAGTTGGGGTGGGGTGTGGGATTCGTAGAGCTGGAGAGCGTGGGGGTGTTAGTTGGGGGTGCGGTGCGGTGCGGTGCGGTGCGGTGTGGTTGGAGGTGGCAGGGAGGGGGAGGGAAAGGGAGGGGAAGACGTTACTTTGAGGACGTAGCGCTCGTTCGTGTTGGTGGCGAGGTCGGCGCGCGCGAGCACGACTTGGTATTCGAAGCCGGTGTCGTCGTGGTAGAGGTGGTAGCCTTCTGCTCGGTCGATGGCAGTCAGCTGACGAAAGGAGCCGATTCGTTGGTAAAGTGGGACGGGATGGGAGTGTCATGGCGCGAGAGCGCGGTTGGAGGAGGAGGAGGGGGAAACGGACCGGCGTGGATCTCGTCGTTGAACGCTTTGCAGCCTTTTGCGAACGCTTTTGCTGAGGGGTGGGTCAGTGGATGCGGGGTGATTGATGTTTGAGGGGAGTTCGGTACGCTTGGCTTGGCTGGGGTGGAGGGACTTACAACCCTCCTTGACGGCATGCTTGACCTTGCTCTTCTTCTGCGCTTTTTCCTTTTGCGATTTCTTCGCGACGCGTTTGAGGACATAAGGGTCCTCGCGTTTGGGGGAGTGCTGCATCAGAGAGTCTTCGAACCAGTCGAACGTGACGATTTTGAGTTTCTTGATTTTCAGGGCTTCTTTGACTGTTGTAGGTAGTGATGTTGTTAGTGAGATGAAACGAAGGTTCGGTCAGGGTGTTGTGGAGTATATTGAGTATCAGGCATGGAAGTCGGTAGCGACTCCCTGAAGCCTCCAAGCTCTTCTGCAGAACGGGAGGGGGGTTTGAAGGAGGGGGTCGGTCCACTGACCGATTTTGGGACGCTTCTTCCAGTCCTTCAGGCTACAGACGAGATGGGTGACGTCGTTGTTGATCTGCCTTCCGAATGTGCCTCCGTTGGCTTCTATCCAATCTTTCATCTTTTCGTGGCTGCGCCCTGGCCCGAATTCGCCGGTGAGTGCAATGGTGAATTTCTTGAAGGGGTTCTTCATTTCGTCGACCTAATAGATACCAGGTGCTGTCAGCCAAGGATGGGAGCCTCATGAGCGGAAGGTAGTTGACCCAGAATGATATACAAGGACAAGCATCAACCGTTGTGAGATGGTTAGGAAGGATGATGCGAGAAAGCAATAATAGAGGCTAGGCAGTTGGTTGAGGACTTCAGGTGAGGACGAGAAGAGATATACAAGCTCAGAATAGGTATCGAGCACTTTCTCTGACAGGCCAGTGTTGGTTTGCGAAGCTTGATATGAGAGAAGAAGTGGATTTACAGGGAACTTCTAAAGAACTCGGTAGCCCTTTGAGAGTTTCTGGTGATGTTTGTTGTACCGAAAAGGGCCCGAAAGATAGAACTAATATAAGACTAGATGTCTTAAGAACTGTAGAATGCTGCGAAAGAAATCCTAATCCCTAGGACTGTTCAGGTGAAGGGATATAGTAAACAGAATGGTAAGATGAGCAAGATGCAAGTGGGCCTCGCGCAGCTCACAAAGTAGACACCTCAGGATCAATTGAATCAGGCGTTGTAGTTGCCCTACTCGTAGATTGAGGCGCAAGTAAGTTTGTCGCGAGAAACGGCCGCATGGAGTTTGAATAGAATGCCAAACAAGTGATGTTGGAGAGTAGATGAACCGACAAGAACGTCATATAAAGATGAGGATGCGGAAGTAGATTGCTTGGGTATCATAATAGAGTCTTGTGAAATGTGCACTACTGTGTATTTCCAATCCTTGACCGTTTCACGGCAACTATAAACGCTCTGATCTTGTCTAGACTTTGTGATCCTTCGTCTTCAACGCCACTGCTCACATCCGCAGCGACCACTTGCCCACCACTCTCTCCAAGCTGCCGCACAACTTCTTGTACATTCTCTGCATTCAAGCCGCCAGCCAAGATGACTCTTAGACTGTCATCAGCTTCTAATGACTGCCTAACAGCGGTTATATCCAGCTTTTGCCCGGATCCTCCAGCGGCCGAGTCTAATAATGGTAGGGTGTGGTAGCCTTTGAGTCCCACACCACGTTCGCCGGGCTTGAAGCTTCGGATCACCGGCACAGGTATCAAAGAAGCCCATTCCAGGGGTTCCGACCCGTGAAGCTGGACAACATCTAGCTCGAGAAGTTGTTGTTGTGCTAGAATATAAGAGAGTGGCTGGTTTTGGAATACGCCAACCAGTAGTGCACGGTTCTGATGCGAGAAGATAGCGGATGCCGCATTTTGAAAATAGTCAATAGCTGTTCGTGACTCTTCTGCTGATCGAACTTTGTCTGGCTGTCGCCGACGCCTTGGCGTTGTATGCACAGCCTGGGAGATCTCCAACGCAATCTCTCGAGATACACATCGCTTTCGTCCCTCCACTAATATCATCCCAATCATATCGGCTCCTGCTTCTACAGCTGCCTTTGCGGCTTCAGGACTGCGGGTGCCGCATATCTTCACCAGAATTTCCTCTTCAGAGTTAGGCAGCGTGCCGTCAGTTGTTGCTCCAAGTAATTTGCGGATAAACTGAGTGGTGTCTGGAGTGCGCATGAGAGCTTCCCCAACCAATACCGCACCCACACCGTTGCGCTTGTAAGATTCCACGTCTTTTGGACCCGATATCCCGCTCAGTGCACAAACAATGGTCTCTTCGGGCACCATATTCATCAGCCGACTCGTAGTATCGAGGTCTACTTTGAAACTAGTAAGATCCCGATTGTTGACCCCTATGACTGCCGCACCCAAATTGACTGCAATCTTCATCTCCTCAACGTTGTTGACCTCCACGAGCGGTTCCATCCCAAGCTTTTGAGAGTAGCGGTACAGCCGTGTCAATGCCGCCTCGTCTAACATCTTCACGATCAGGAGTATTGTGTCTGCGCCGGCCAACCTAGCTTCAAGTATTTGGTATTCTTCGAAAATGAATTCTTTACGCAACACCGCGGGACGGTTAGGCATACCCTCCAGACTTTTGCGAACAGCTCGCAGGTCCTCGATACTCCCTTTGAACCACTCCGGCTCAGTAAGAACAGAAATGACGCTAGCACCAGCAAGGGTGTATTTACGAGCTTGTGTGGGAGCACATGTGTCTAGAGAGATTACGCCTCTGGAAGGAGAAGCACGCTTGATCTCAGCCATGAGCGAAAGCGGGTAGGGCGATTGCTTTAGGCGACCCGGGAACGATATTTGAGGTGGCGAGAGATCTAGATCGTAGAAGGCTTGAAGATCACTAGGCCTTTGAGAAGGAATTCGTTTCTGCTCGGCAACGGCTTGTCTCCTATGGGTGTAGATTGTATCGAGTATGGAGTCCTTGTGTACGACCTTGCCATTCCGATCCTTCTCTTGCAATCCATTCGTTCCATTGGTATTCCCTCCATTTGATGCTATGGCTTGCTTGCTCAAACGTTCATTTTCCGCCCAAGTCCCGCCCTTCATTCTTAAGAAGTTTTTCAGCATGGCTCTTCCCTCTGCCGTCAAGATGCTCTCCGGATGGAATTGCACACCCTCAACCAACAGCTCTTTATGTCGAACACCCATAATGACCCCTTTGCAACCACCAGGCCCAGCCTCAACCCAAGAAGACACCTCCAAGCATTCCGGAAGAGTTGTATGTGTTCCCGCCAACGAGTGGTACCTCGTGACTGGAAGGCCTTGAGGGAGCCCTGCGTATACTCCCTTCGAGTCGTGACTAAGACGTGAGGTCTTCCCATGAAGGATCTCTCCAGTAACGTCCACCCGGCCCCCAAAGGCGGCAAATATGCATTGCCTAGCCAGCCCCTAGGTTAGCAAACCATGTCAACCCAGTGTGAAGCTGGAATTGGCGCATTTACTCTCCCATACAAACGCCTAAAACGGGTATCTTTCCGCTAAAATGCCTTATCGCATCTGTGCTTATTCCCGCATCGGTGTCGGGGTGACCAGGTCCAGGACTAACCACAAGTTGAGTGGGATGTCGTTCAATTAGCTCAGCCAGTGTGATTTTGTCATTGCGGAAGACGGTGACGGTGGCTCCCTCCAGTACGAGATACTGGTATACGTTCCACGTGAAGGAGTCATAGTTGTCTATAAGGATCAAGTTTGATGCATTCGAAAGCGGCGTGGTTGACGAAGGATGGTTAGGTGAGTGATCAAGTAGATCCAATCCGGGCATCTCTCGGCGTCTTCCCAGTTCCCCGATTTCGCGGAACAATTTGCTGTGTGTTGGAGAAGCTGGTGTGAAACTTCACTTTGGTCTTTCATTCCCCGCCAGTCAGAAAGCGCGGCATTTGCCGTTTCACTGAAACTCCAGAAACAAAACTTCAGACGCGTCGGCCAGCATGCGACGTGATTAGACGACGTCAATCACAGTGGCGGCAGTGTTCAGGCGCCGAGATCTGGAGCGCCTACATGGCACCTCCAGGAGAGTCACTCTACTTCCCTCCTCTGGACAGATGTCTTAGCAGGGAGCACATCTTGATGTAGGGCTAAACCAGTTAAGCTCCCTCCATTCGACTAATTGGTGATGTAGATCTTGGAAAACCGCCTACACGGGTCTTATACAAACCGAGACGGTTGCGGAGAGTGTTGATCTGCGCCGATTTCTCTCAGACCCGCATACCGTTCAGCTTCTCCGCCGTCACCTTGATCCATTCGAAAAGTCGACAAGCCAAACTCAGTCAAGCTTCGAAACAAAAACCGCTGCGATCAATGTAACGCCTTCAGTACATGGGGAGTACGATATAAACGAGATAAAAGGCGATGCCCTCTGGCTGAGCAAAGAGACCGGTATAGATGAGCTCGGGGCATTGAGGATAGTGGTACAGGAGTGGCAGGCCAGGCCCATCGCGCGCCTGCTCCGGGGCTTCTCGGAGGAAGAGGCGGTGGGCCTACAAGATGTGGCGCGGGCCAATGGGTTTGGGCGGTCTTTCCTTGGGTTGCACTCCTTGTTCGTGCCTACGGCGACAGCTGAACGTGACGACTTCACCATGGCGGTCAACCAGCGGCGGAGATTAACTGAGATATACCTAAGTGAGCGGAGGTACATATTAAAAGTATGTGAACGGCTAGTACATGCTTGCTTATTGGCAAGAAGATTAGCCACAACGTCAAAAGCCAAAGGGAGCGGTACCAGCAATGAGAAAGAGCGGTCGAGTTGGGTGATAGAGGTGGGAGGATCTATTCTGAATGCAGATTATGGTGCAGGAGGTGCTCTTACCACTAACAATGATCGTATGCTCGAATGCATCGGTGCCCTTCGAGCTCGAATCAATGATCTACAGCAGGGGAGCGGATTATTCAAAAACGAGGGTGGTCGTGAGGATGTCGAAGAGGCTTGGTTCAACAACTACGTGCTGGAGTCAATTCATATCATGGAACTTATGTTTCTCTTCATTGACTCCTCTTCCGGAATAACTGTTTCGAGCGTCACCCTGGTCTGGTTCCGGTTCGCTAGTCGATATGGGTTCTTTGAACACTTTGATACAGTAGGCAGCCCGCTTCTTGCTTCTAATTCTCTGCTGATATGCGTCTGGAAGGGGTTTCCTAGCACAACAGAACTCGTTCTACCCTTTCAGTCCATGATGGCGCTGGTGTCTCTTGCTCTGCTCAAACTTCCACTCGCTCTAACTCACCTCCTTGAGTCGCAAGATATGCCAGCTTTGTTGGGTGAACAGTCAGAGAAATCTCCATATATCGTTAATCCGACGACAGCCAAGGAGCTTAATGAAATATTTCTCGAGGCTGCTGGTGCCTGCATCACAACTGCAAGCCCTGCTGTCTTCGCCTGGGGAATCATGATGCAGAGCCTAAGGGAAGTTGCCCTAACGGCGAAAGAATCTCGAGAACTCCGACAGTCGCAGCGTGCCGCCGACGAATTTGCAATTTACGGATCTCCAGGGAGTGAAGTCGGTGTATCTCCGTCGACTGAAGATCTACCTCGCGCACCTCGACGCCGAACGTCCACAAGTAGCGAAGCGTCGCTGCCTACTGTATTGGCGGAAGAAATCCTTGATAGTATCATGGATTGCTCCCTCGACGAAGACCCTATTGTTTACCTCGCTAAGAGCGCAGTCAATGGAAGCCATGTATTCGACGTAATCATAAGCCTAGCGACTGACTTCTGCCCAGTCTTCTGCGACCATCGTGGTGGTGTAGCAGGTATAAGAATGCGGGTCGCGCTTCTGGACTTGATCCGAGCAAGCTTAGTATGGGTTGACTACCTGCCTGAGGTAGTGCTAGCAGCATTGGCTGTGCTCAGCGGACCTGATGGTTTCGAGCAGCTTGAACAGAAGGCTGCAACATCCAGTGTCTGCGACCCAATATCGGTATTTCTACAAGACGAAATTCTAATGGACAAACTCTTCAAAACAGCCCTTAGCCGGTTCCCATATGAGAGCCTACCATTCTTGAAGCTATGCAGAGCTCTTGCCGCTTCACATATTTCAAGTGACGACGGACTGCCGCTGGTCTGTCAATTTCTGAGCAGCCTTGAAACCTTCACTCATGTTCTTCCACCTCGATTCAACTCGTACAAGCTGGTTCACGAAGACGAGAATGCGAACTATGTTGCTTTAACTAGCGACTTGGAAATCTTCCCGAGCAAAGACAGCATCCATAAGAGAAATCTCTTGGGGTTTGGAGAGAAACAGGCATCGACCTCTGGCGACTCGGACAATCTTCGAATCCCGGAAGGCACGAATGGTCGCGTTCTCTCGGAATCGAAACCTGTTGTCGCCATCTGGAACTACCGTTACTCTGGTTTCAGATACATAGGCCGAATCTTAGAGTCCTTTCTGATCGGTCGCGACTTGAACACCCAACCGCCGAGTGAGCAAGTCACTAGAGAGACTGTGGTCGAGAGCATTGGATTATTTTCAACGATACTGGAGACGTTGGTGGAATTCACAGAATCAAGTGAACACAACGTGATCGACTCAGCGCAGACTATCCTCGAAGAGGCCAGCGATGGCCTGAACCGTAACGGAGATATTATCTCTACTATTTTTGATATCTTGGAGAAAGAGTTGCAGGGGCAGCACTCTTTGTCAGGCGTGGAAGGGTCTTTGGACCTGACAGTGCAATGCATGCATTTTGTACGTTCTTTGATACCCATCATGCCTGGAAGAGTGTGGCCATTACTGGCCAGAAGTGGACTACTAGAGATGGACGGCAAGGGTGGGATGCTTGCTGCTCTAATAACCTCCAATGAGATTGTCAATGGTCGTTACAGTCTTCTGCTTGCCGCCATCAGAACTTTTGATGCTTTGGTGGAAGATGCTGTGAGCCAGGCCATTCCTCGCAAAGGGGTCGTCAAAGCTGTCGTACGCTTCGCGGCGTCCAGCCGAGTGGGCACAGGTATCCCAGACCCCGTCATGAGAAAGGTTTTATTGGCCCTCGGACGGACCATGACTGACGTATTCGGAAGCTCTGTGAACTGGAGATTTATTAAGGTGACAGAGAAACTGGAGGTCCATACTCGAATTCCTGACCTGATTGACAAAGTACTGCTTTATTGCTATGGTGTCGATGATGGCCTGGATCCACCCAACAATCCCGCTGGCGTCCTAGCCCCACTGGCTGATTACTTCCTCGACGTGCTTCTCTCCACGTCATCGAACGAACTTGCAATACAGCCACTGCTACGGATACTAGCTGATGGTGTTGTAACGCCCGAATCTACTGTTGCGATCAAAGCTACAGAAATGTGGACTCTACAGGTCAAAGCCTCGTTACAACTCTGCGTCTCTCTCATACAGTTAGGCATTCTGTTACAACGCCAATGCTCCAGTCTTGAGCAGCAGCTGTTCAAGACAGTGCCTATCATTGTGCGACTTTATGTTGCTCGTGAAACCTACAGAATTCCCGTTATATCATTGTTTGGGGCGCTGGTGCGGAGCGCTGCACGGCACGACGCTGAGCCGCCGTCGCTTCTTGGCCACTTGGGAGCGAAAGCTGCAAGAAGCTTCTTAGACGCTCTCGCGGACCTCGACAAACCTCTTGACAGCGAGGCTTTGAGCATTAGTATCTGGAATCTACTTTCTGCGGTAATCAGCAATCGTCAGCCTTGGTTTGCCACTTACCTGCTTACTGGGACAACCCCTAGAGATTGTCTCAAGACGCTCGACAAAAGCCCAGGGGTCCGGTCTCTACGAGGCAAACCTCTCCTAAATATCGCACTCGACTCTTTATCAAAAGTTCAAGAATTAAAGCCTCGGAAAGCATTGGCTTTGCTCGAATTTGTGGCGTTGGCTGAAGACTACTGGCCTTGGGTAATGTCGGACACACATCAGCACCTGGAGTTCTTAACGGGCATCTCCAAATTCATAGGCGGACTTGAGCCTAGATTTTCAGCCAGAGGCCAACAGAGGTCCGTGAGTGACAGCCAATACCTACGAATGGCATCCTACATTGCAGAGATTCTGGCGATGTATCTTCACCATTCAAAGGACGCGGGTGATAATTCTTTCGCCAAAGATCTGGTCTTAAAGGTATCCTATTTCATCCACCAAGCGGTCAAGGTCCCTAGCTATAACGCATCGCTGCACGGCAACCTGCGACAAAACTTTGAGAAAAAATTTCCCGGCTGTAGCCCAAGCTATTTTAAGCGCACCCTATTAACACGCCGGGAACTTGGTGAAGACTACTTCTACAACATCAAGATCGCGGAGAAGATGCTCGGGTTCGATCCTGCATGGTCAGGACCACGAGGTCAGGGCTTTGCGCATGAACTTGCAATGGCGAATATCAACCTTTCCGTTGTGGAGTCTCAAGTGGTGAGGAAGGAACCGGCCAGCCTTATGTGCAATATCGTTGACTTTGACACAGAATCTTCTCCATAGCTTCAAATTCCTTGCGATCGAGTTGCTCGGTGTCTTGCCACCGGAGAAGAATCTCCAGAAATCACTAGTCAGAGTGGTCAATGACTGTCTCCTCTCCAATTCCCAGTCAAACCTACCCGAGAACATCTTCCATCGTCTTAAGCAGGTCCGCGCAGAATTTGCGTTTGTCCTCCTACAGCGATTGATCGAAACAAAGTCAACAGAGCCGGAAGCTAAGGCTCTGCTTTCAAGAGCTTGGAACACCATTCATCCCTCAGGCTCCAATCTTGAGCTCGCCATTACAGGAACTGAAGCCGAGTATTACCGATCCCTATTGAAAGTTCTTTTCCTAGCACTTCAGTTCCATCTTGATAGCCCCTCAAACCCCAGAGCTACGTCTAGAAAAGACGTTGCAGAATCCCCATCTTCAACTCCATCAAATTCTCCAGCATCAACTGAAAGCACGCGTGTGATACTCGAAATCATCACTGTACTCATTCTGCCAGGCTTCCGTCGCCTTACTACCCAGTTACACGATGACTCTCAACGCTCTTCATCTGCAGCGGGTGACTTCATCTTACTCACTGCAATCCTACAAACAGCCCTCCGCGTCCCTGAAATGGACAGGTTCCATTCACAAATCATCAATCACATCGCTGAAAACCAGACCGCACGGTATGCGACCACACTGTTCTCTTGGTCTGACCAGTTAACCATCGATGGTGACCCGATCTACGGCGAACTGAGCATCCTCTTTCTCCTCGAACTGTCGAGCATCCCTAGCCTGGCCGAGTACTTAGCCACCGAAAGCATCCTCACACACCTGTCCAACGCAAACATCATGGACTACTTCCGCCGTCCAAACGGCAGCGGCCCCTTTGACGAACCGCAGCGCCTTTACGTTATCTGGAGTCGCGGCATTCTTCCTTTGTGCCTGAATCTAGTCAACGGCGTGGGGGCACAAATCGCCGCCGAAATCGCCGCTTTCTTAAATCAGTTCCCGGACCAACTCGCGCGCGCCGCAAACGCCTTCGATAACAAAATCCCATCCGCGACCCCAGATCCTGCGCCGAGCTACATTACACTCGCCTTAGCCTCGGAAGTGCATTCTCTTGCGCTTATCAACTACATCCTTGACAACTACCGCGCCGCCGGACCCAGTGCGGGGATCGTCGCCGACGAGGTCGCCGAGCTGCGGTGGAATAAGGCGCAGGTCAAGGAGGATTTGGAAAGCTGGCTACAAGGCAGGGCGGCTTTGAGGGAGAAGATAGTCCCCACGGACGAGAAGGAAGGGGTATGGGCGAGAGAAAAACCAATCCATGCTGGCAGTGGGGCTGAGGACAGACTTGAGGAGAAGGTGGTGGAGGAGATGAGTTCGGCTTTGGTGTGTCTAGGAGCGAGTAAATGACGATTGAGCGAGTCTGAGTGATCCGGTTCAGGGAAAGCGTTTGCGTGGCGTTCTGAGAAGGCGAGGGCGAGTTTGATATCGATGAGTGTATATCTTACAGGCAGCGCTCTCTTTGGGGCTTGAACGAAGAGAACTCGTAATTTCGGTCTACGGAAACCCTGGCAATCATATCCAGCGCCTGTTTCATCTTATGCCAGTAAAACAGCTCTCAAGTCACTGATCACCACCGTCAGGCCTAGTCAACTAGGTATGTCTGGGCTTGTAAATGAAATGCGGTCGTTGGCCATCACCAAGACAACCTATGTATGATGTGCTGTCAAAGACCAAATCATCAGAACTACCATAGTTAAGGTAGTTACCGCTCACCGAGCCTCGGCACAACCCACAGCTCTTCCCCCGCAATATGCGTTCGCAGATATTTGTACGACGCCCCAAGGCTCCACTTGCGCTCCTAACGGAGTTAATTGGTGACAATGTTGGGTTTGTGTAAGGGTAGCGTTCAGTGCTCGATGCTGCGGGGACTTCGGGCCACCAAGCTCTTACCCTCAATGCAGGGGTCTATCGCACGTTTGCAACCTAGGGCATACCTTGACGAACTAGAATCCTTCGACTTGGATCTTTTCTCTTGACACCAGGTATTGGGGCTGGTGATCAGATTCACTAAGACACGGGGTTCCTGATCCGACCTATCAGTTGCCTGATACACCGCAGGGCTAGTGGTTGACAGACTGACTGAGTGTCACTGAAGTATCCCTGGATTCGACTGCTTGTGGTGTTGGGGCGCCGCTATCGAAGATCTCACAGAGGGACATATCCACCTCATCTGTTCGCCTTCCACGGATTCAACACGTTGGACAGGACGAATCGATCGTCAACAAACAAGCTACGAGGCTCCCCTTACTCCAACCATACCCAACTTCACCTGACCTTCTACACCCATCTCTTTCTCCCCACGATCTCCAGACACAACGAACCACCATGCCCATCAAATCCCGCTGGACGATCCCCATCCCGCGCCTCTCCCTCCCCTCCCTAATCTTCACCTCGCCCACGCACCCCCTCTCCACCACCAAAGCGGCCCTAATCGACGCCAACCACCCCACCACCCACTACCTAACGCCACACACCTACCGGCTCTGGTCTCAACGCATCGCCGCCGGCCTCCGTGCCGCGGGCCTGCAACCGGGCGACCGCGTGCTCCTCTTCAGCGGCAACACGCTGCTGTACCCGGCGCTGTTCATGGGCGTCGTGATGGCGGGCGGCATCTTCAGCGGGGCGAACCCGACGTACGTGGCGCGGGAACTGGCGCACCAGTTGAGAGATACTGGGGCAAGGTTTCTGATCTGTGCGGGGACGGGGACGAGTTTGGAGACTGGGCTCGAGGCGGCGGGGATGGTGGGGGTGGGGCGGGAAGGGGTGTTTGTGTTTGGGGACGAGGTGTTCGATGGGGATGGGGCGGGTCTGGGAAGGTTAGGGTGTCGGTCGTGGGGAGAGCTGATTGCGAGCGAAGAGGAGGGGCGATGGTTCGCGTGGGAGGAGTTGTCGACGGATGAGGAGTTGAGCAGGACGGTGGCGTTGAACTACTCGTCCGGCACGACGGGCGTGCCGAAGGGCGTGGAGATCACGCATTATAACTACGTGGCCAATGCGTGTCAGGTGCGGCATCTGGCGTCGCTGGCGCCCGATTACGAGGCCAAGACGAGGCGGGCGAGGTGGTTGTGCTTTTTGCCCATGTATCATGCCATGGCCCAGACGATTTTCATTGCCCTGGCGCCCTTGAGGGGCATCCCGGTGTATATCATGCCGAAATTTGATTTCCTCGAGATGTTGGAGAATGCGCAGAAGTTCAAAATCACGGACCTAACGATGGTCCCGCCGGTTGTGGTGGCTCTGGCGAAGCATCCCGCGGTAAGGAGTGGCAAGTATGATCTGAGTGCCGTGGAAAGCGTCGGATGCGGAGCAGCGCCGCTTGGCAGGGAGGTTAGCGAAGAGGTGGAGGCCCTCTGGGAGAAGGGGAAGATCAACTTGAAGCAAGGCTGGGGAATGACTGAGTGAGAAAAAGAATTTGGTGGTTGAGGGTGTACAAACTAACGTGAACCTCAGAGCAACTTGTTCCATCCTTGGGTGGGATCCACGGCAAATCTCAACTTCGTCCGCTGTCGGTGAACTCAACGCGAACTGCGAAGCAAAAGTTATGGATGATGATGGACTCCATGAAATACCTCGGGGGCAAAGAGGCGAGCTATGGGTTCGGGCTCCGAACATTATGAAAGGATACTGGAGGAACCCAAAAGCCACGAAGGAGACGAAGACAGACGATGGATGGCTGAAGACGGGGGATATCTGCTTTATAGATGAGGATGGGAAGTTCTTCGTGGTCGACAGAAAGAAGGTGGGAGCTTACCATGAGGACCACCACAACGGAATGTGGTAGGCTAACAACATATAGGAATTGATCAAGGTCAAGGGTAACCAGGTTGCACCGGCAGAGCTTGAGGCGCTCTTGCTTGAACACCCAGGTGTCGCAGATGCAGCGGTCATTGGCGTTACGATGTAAGTAAAGATGCCTGACGCGCGGTGCTGATGCTGACATTGGAACAGCGATGGGGACGAAAAGCCTAGAGCGTATATTGTATTAAAAGAAGGCAAGACGGCGACGGGAGATGAGATTGTGCAGTTCATGGATAAGAAGGTCTCCAGGACGAAACGAATCACCGGAGGCGTCAGATTTGTCCAAGGTATCCCGAAAAACCCTTCGGGTAAGATCTTGCGGAAACTCCTAAGAGAAGCAGCAAAAGCAGAGGATGGGAGCGCGGAGGCACGAGCGTCAAAGCTATAGACGTGCAACCTCCATCGCTACTACAGTGCGCAGTATATACAATCAATAGAGATATGAGGCCAAAGTCTTGGGTTGGAGCCCCGTAGCATAAATCTCCCCATACAATTGTAACCGCCCAAATATATCGTTTTCACCTAAAAATCCCGCAGACACTAGAATGCTGCTTCATAATATCAAAAATGGCTTCGAAGTGAGCTTCAGAGCAGCTAGAACATCGTTCTTGAGAGACCATACGTCAGTAGGAGTTGAGAGCTCCAAAGAGAGTATCCATATCCGGGATTAGATCGTTGCGACGGTCTCCCATCGCATGGTCCGTAATCTCCATGATAGTAACGCGGTCTAGATACTCGCATGACCCGACCTCAAGCCCTTCAAGCAGTAGGCCACGGAGTTCTGGAAGGTCTCGGAGACAATCTGCTACCGTCATCCAGTGGCCTTCCATGAGGTTGATGTTTCGTAAAGTGATAGTAGTAATCGTATTCGAATGGCGGTTCAAGAATTCACAGAAATCTGTGGCGTGTTGGATATCCACACCGTCGAGCTCAATCTGTCCCAGAGAGCCCCACTTGTGCTCGCCAATGACACTGAGAAAGGGTACCTCCTTGCTAGAACACGAGTTGCTGAGAAAAGTCAACAAGACTTGTCGGAGTCTAGTCGCGTAACCCAGCACTTGAGCGATGAAGCCGGTTGCCAGGATTGCATCAAGCGCGTCTTCGTATATCTCATAGAAAGTAAATACTGTAGATTCAAAGCGAAAAACCGTCAGATGCTCGAAGGTAGCTTTTATGGTCGGTTGGTGTTCGGGATACTGCAGGTGAGACCAAGCAGAGAGCATCTCGCCATCTTGGAGGTTCTGTGATAACACCGAAAACTCTTTCAGTTCATGCGAGCTTTTGGAAAACGCCTGAAGCAGACAGTTATATCCGTATAGTTGTTGGTCAGCAGTGCTCCAGGTACTTATAGCATAGCACGAATATGGCCTTCGACTGCGTTCTACATCGCGGTTCGACATGGTAACACTTCTGACATGAGGAAAGTATGTCAACGTAGAGGTCAGAGTATCCAAGACTTCCGTCGATTTCAGAAATTGCTCCTGGTCATAGAAAAGATTCCACAACGAATGCAAAGTCGGCATCCAGGACTTGTCAAGCTTTACCGAGCTGAGCCAGCTACGCCTGCCCTGGGAACCGCAGTAATATTGTGTAACATCCCACTTTATTTCCCTGGCACCTGTAGCAAACTGAGGCCTTGCGGCAACCCATCTGATGCGCCGTAGCAGTCTCTTGCGTGCGCCCATGACAAGCACTGAGAAAAGATATTGCGAGGCGGCATCTGTCAGGCAGTGGTTGCAGGACCGCAGTGATGCGATGTGTTGCACCCCACAGAGCCGGACGAACTGACAGACCAGATCCAGGAGTTCAGGCGGTAAAGCCGATAGCCGATCCATGGCTGGTACAAGTTGTAAGAGATGGAACGCAAGTTGGTTAGCGATGTAGGCTAAATCTAATGGTGAGCTTGAAGGGATGCTGAAGTTGTCAAGTTATGTACATGGTCTCTGACAGCGATGTTCTGGTGCAGGTAAGAGTGGTCCCTTTGCTTATGTCATTCAGGTGATAATGTGCTGACCCTCAATGCTAAACCTCACAGCATACTGTAACATTAAATACTCACAAGCGCACTCTGGTAATGCTGACCTCAGTAGCAGACAAAACTTCAACAACAGAACACAGATCAGATGATCTTATGTTAATTTTCTAAATTAAAGTTTTTCATGAAGCTAACAAGCAACCTATAAGATTTTTTGACTGAATAATTCACTAAACTGCACAATGAAGCTAAAAGCTTTTCTATTAGTCAAATTCTTTATCTTTCTTTCATATCATATTCAATGACAGACATAAGATATTAATTGTAATATATTAAAAATATATTGTTAATGAATCTTCAACACTATCTTATTTATAAAATACATTCAGAAAGTTTATCTTACTTTAACAGCAATGTAAATACAGCAATAAGAAAATAATGTATTCTGAATGCATTACAGATGCATTATGATGAAAGATAGATAAATATTAATATGTCTTTAATACATTAATAAAATAACATTATTATGATTCTTAAAGAAGTTTTTTGTCACTTAAATGTTAATTATGAAGAGTTAAATAAGTTAGCAAAAATGTATAACAAAAAACTTTATAAATATATGCATTTTTAATACATTTTTAATATATTAACAATATTTAATGAAGTTCTTAAACATTTATTACTTATAAAAGCATCTTTAAAGTCATGATGTAAAGACTGTATTTATGCAAGCTAATTCTGCATTTAAATTAAAGAAAAAGTAAATTAAGTGTGAGTAAATTTTTTAAATAATATTATAAATATATTGTTAATATATCTTAAATGTATTAGAAGAATTTTAAAAATAATAAACAAAATAAATAATGTTACAGACAAATATGATCTGAGCTTAATTGAAATTGTAAAAAATAAAGAAATTATATTAATAATATATTTTTAATGCATTCTAAATACATTAATATTAAATAATATGTGTGATTTCAATTTTTTAAATATATTATTAATGTATTTAAATGATATCTACTTATGCAAAGTGTACATTGACAGCTTAGCTTATCTTTCTTTACATAATTATTTAACTCTGAACATCTCATCTTCATCAACATCATCAAGAATATGAGTTTCAACATTCATATTTCTTTTCTAACTGACATGCGCATTGAAATTATTTAATAGAAATAATATATATCATAATGTCTTCTGAAACTTCAAAATGCTGTGTTACATCTTTATTAACATCATTGTCTTTAAAGAAGTATCACAACAATGATGATAAGATATATTTTAATGTCTGTTTTTAACACATTAATAACATTTAATGTGTAGAGAGACTCTGTTATGAATGTTGTTGTTAATATGCTCACAAAATACTACAAGAACTTTAAGATAAGTTAGAACATCTATGTCTATCATATTAATAATACTTGAAATATAGAAAGACATCATCTTACATATTATGTCATTTAAGACTATCATTAAAAATATCTCTTTATCTACTAAATCTGACAATACTGACATTAATGTAAGTTTTAATGCTTATTTCTAATGCATTAATAACATTGAGCATATAGAAGTCTGAAATTGAAGTTTGTATCTTACAATGATGACTGATAGAAATGCATGAAGTTGAATCATCAAGAAAAGCTGAACAACATATTGAAGATGAAAGTGACAATTTATATAAAAAGAAGAATAAATATTCTTAATATTTCTGTATTGCTGCAGAGCAAAAACATTAAAGTGAGCTGTTTCTCAATGCTTATCTTCTTAATTAAGTAAATGATCATGACAGATTGACACATCACTATGCTTTAAATAAGCTCAGACTGACATCAGTGTGAGTTAAAGTCAATGTAAAGATAAGAAAACAGATGAAGAAGAATCTAATAAAGAATATCATAAAGAATTAATATCATACTTAGTAAAGTGATATGTCTATGAGCTTTATAAATTTAATACTGTTAACAGACATTAGTGAAGTGACTAAAGTTAGAGATCAACTGAGAGAGATAGAAGGTTGTGAGAAGACAGAAGAAGTGAAAGATATAAATGAAGATTGAAGATTTTGCAATTATAAAGAAGAATAAGAAGAAAGTGAAGTCTTTAATGAAGAAGAAGATTACTGAAGAAATAAATATCACACATATATGTTAGAAAAATCTGTTAGAACTTATTCATTATATGATAGATTTATTTAATAATTGAAGAGGTGACAAAGCAAAACATTGATCTTGTAATTTAATATTAAGAATGAATAAATTATCTGAGAGAAAGACACAGTCTTTAAATAGCTGATGATCTTAAGTCAGAAATGTATATGAGATACTTTCAGCAGTAGATGATGAACTTTAATAATATTATAAACATAACAGTGAAGTAAGTGTTCTAACAGTTCATTTTAATGTATATTTACTTATCATTAGTAGCTACACAATTTCAAACTCAAAAGAACATATCTTGAAGCTTAAATTCTTTAGTGCAGTTAAAGATCTTAAGATCTTAAAAAGAGTGTATATCTTTCTTTTTAATGACAAGAGTTCTGTCATGACACTGAGCACAGAGAATGATAATGAATTCTGAATTATAAAGTTAAATTTAGATGAATATAAATATTTTAATGAATTCATAATTGAAGTAAAAGAATTCTAACAGTTATTTTTAACATGCTAATGACTATTATAGATAGTTAAGCTTAAGAAATTTGTCATTGTTATCTCATTAAAAGAGAGTTTGTGTGTAAAGAAAGATGCTGATGAAGAAGAAAAAGATGTGGTCAAAGATGTTGATGAAAAAGAAGTTATGAAGAAGAATCTTGATAAGAAGAAAGTTGTGATTGAAGAGAATGTTGTGATTAAAGAGATGATTAAGAAAGAAGTTGTGAAGAATGATGTTATTGAAGAGAATTTTTAATTAAAGATGTTGCTGAGAACAAAATTAAGAAGAAAAATGTCAGTGAAAAGAATGCTGCAGTTAATGAGACAGTAATGAAGATAAAAGAATTTTAACAAATAATTTTAACATGCTTATGTCAATTGTAGACTTCTGAAGATGTAAAGAATAATTTAAGAAGAATCTCTGAAGAGCTAAATTCTATGATATGATTTTTATTAACATTACACACATTATGATTCAAGAAACAGATTGTTGATGAAGTAAAGCTTATAAAAGTAATTATATTGTCTTAAGTAAGAGCTGAAAGACTCTGAAATAATTAAAAAAGAGAAGCAGTCAGTGATGTTTTGATTTGCTGTACAAATTATAAATAAATAAATGATTTTGCTTTCTCTTTCTGTATAAAGATTAACTTTCACTATCTAATTCTTTTAATGCACTTTAAAAATGATCACATTCAATAATATCTAGACTGAAGAAGATGAGAAGATTACATATTAGAAAAGTCTATTAAAAATATTAATTCTTAACTTTATTTCTTTAATTACAATGATGAGTATTATGTATTAAATGTGTTTGAATGCATCACAATATCATAAAAGTAAAGATGATCTACAACATTCATAGATTACACAATACAGCTTTTGAATATATCTGTAGTAAAGTCATTAATATAACTTTTGTCTCATCTTCTGATTTCTTCTTGAAGAAGAGCAGCAAATACATAAGATAGATAAGACAATTATTGTAACAATTAAATTATATTGCTTTTCTTAATTTAACTGAGAGTAGCTTACTCAGTAATCAAATTAAGAGTTCTTCTTAATTAATGAATATTTAAAATGAAGGCAGAGCTCTCTGCAGTTATTGTACATTAGAAAAACACATTAAAAACATTAAATAGCAATTGTGTTTAATTCTTAACTTCTGACTATAAAGTATGTTTATGTCTTTAAATGTGTCACAATTCTGTAAACACATCATGCACACTTTACAGAGTAATTCTCAAAGCTTTGTGTTTCTATAACTTAATCATTTATATGATTTTCAGTTAGTCAACATCATCTACACTTTATAATGATGTCATCAATTCTTAAACAGAATCTTTAAGTACTTTAATTGAATCATCTTTGAAATCTTCTTCAAGCTTGAAATTCATTGACTTTTAAAGATATTTAATTTAATATTTAAAACATGATGACTCAGTCAGAGAAAATGAGCTGCAGAGTAAATTTAAAGAGTGATGAATTTTGATTAACTATGAATGAAAGAACACTGATGACAGTTAATTTAGTATTAATAAATTTAATTAAAAACATTGTATTATGCAATGAGATAATTATCTTCATGTCAGCAATGAGTAACAAAAGTATTTAAAGACAGCACATTAATATACTGATATATTTTGCTTGATCTGCTATTGTTGTAATGAGAATATAGTTCATTCAACATTAATTAACAGTAATATAAATTCTTTTTAAAATCATAAATCAATCAAGAACTGTTCAGCTATCATTATAAACATCTACTTAAGCATAAATATTTAGTTTACTTTTAAAAATGTTGATTTCTGCTTTTTTAACATGTGTTTCTAATGCATATCTCTGACATAGCACAGCAAACAAAACTTGATAAGAAATCAGTAAACAAGCATTTCAGTGTTAAAAACTTCATTAAATAACTTTTAAACAGCTTTCTCTTTTTAAATCTTTCTTTTTAAGCACTTAAGAACTCTGAATTTCAAAAACTCATTTAAATGCTGCAGTCAGGTACATTGATGTCTGATAGACATTGATTTAACAATTTAATAAAGATATAACATCAGAATATTTAAGAAACACTTCTTACTGAGCTTAAGTAAACTATTAAAATCTTAATTGTACTTAATAACTGAATCAGTCTCAGTTATCTGATCTTTATGAGTGTTATTACTTACTTTATTAATAAGAACTGAAACTATCAGAAAATTCTTCTTATTTTTTAATTTCTTCACAGTCAACATACTGATCAATCAATAACTGCAGAGATCTTTGCAATTCTTTAAGAATATAAACTGAAGAAATGTCTTCTTGCAGTGACTACAGACAACTGCAGCAAAAATGAATTTATATAAAGAGCTTTAAGTGAGCTCTTAAAGAGAAGAGATATCATATAATAGATTGCAGTCAATGTTATTTCTTGCTTTACACATATTATTTAGCTAGCTGTCAAGAATCTACTTGACTTATTAAAGACATTGATGATCAATGAGTCAATTACTTTATCATTTAATGAGAATAATTTAACATAAATCATTAAGAAAATCACTTTATCTAACACTTTATTCAAAATATATTATTATCTTGTTTCTAACAGATAGTTCTAACAGATATGACTAACACATTCTTAAATATCTAGATTTGACAGCTTGCTATTGCTATGAATTTCTCTTTGCAGCAATACAAAATGTTTAAGAAAATTCAGTATCTTATTTATTCACATTCTGCTCTGACACTTATACAGAATGTCAGAACACAATGAAACTCTATTTACAACATAATGTAAAGAATTTATCAACTTTGCAATGATATATGTGTCTAAATCAGTCAAGAGTATAACAGAATTACAAAATTAAGTAAGAAGCTTAAGACTTTATATGTATCTGAGCAGAAGTGACAGCAAGTTATATATATAATGATGCTTCTTCAATTCTTTAAAAAATACATGAAGTCAATGAATTAAATGCATAATTCAATTATGCATAAGACATTTCTTATATACATCAATCTTTTTAATCATCTAAAGAATCAAAATAACATAAAGAAATTAAACTTAATCTTAAAGTGAACAGTGAAGCTGAAGATAGCTATTGAGAAAGCATTAATTAAGATGAAGAAGTATTATATATAAATAGAAGATAAGAATGACTTATTATATAATATTGTCATCATTCTTGACTTTACACAGAAACTTTCATTGTATTAGGTATGTTTTTTACTGATCTTTTTAATGTATATTTTTAATGTGCATCACTAATTACTGAGGTGTACAGTCAGCTGAGTAAGGTCAGATATATTATACATAGTATTGAACTGAGTTTTAGACTTATTATAAAGATCATTATTGTTTATATGAGAATGCTTTATTACATGATTGTATCTGAAATTCAACATCATCTGTCATCAAATTGTTCATAAATCTCATCACAAAAGCACAGCAATTCAAGACTCAACTTAATGACATCATAACTATTGATTTGAAAATCAATCAATACTTAGATTCTTCACTATACTCAGTTAATAAGAATAATCTTAACATTCTAAAATACTGAAAGTTGCAGATTATGATCTTTTCAATATTAGTCACAATGATTAAGAATGTTCTTGCTATATTTATTGCTGATGTTGAGATTGAATGACTGTTCAATCTTGTTTGAGATGTCATTATTTATTGAAGAGATTAACTAAATAAAGTCATCATTAAGATCATTATGATGATCAAGTTCAATTTACTTCAACATTAGAAACTGAATTATTTCATAACTGAAAGAAAGAATGCTGCAGAAGACTTGTTTTTAGATGAAGTTAATATAGATATGAAGTATCTATCTTATGTATTTATTCTGAATTGCAATCATTCTAACATTTCAAATAACAGCCTGACTAATACTTTGAATTAAATTACTTATAACATTCTGAAGTGCAATTTTCACAATACTTTAAATGATGACTTTGATGATCTGAACAAAGATATGAAACTTAATATCTATGAAGACAGCTAACTGATGCATACATATTAGAATTTCTCATTAGAAGACTAAAATGTCATAACTTGAATGAATCAATCAATATTATAGTATCTTTACAATTAACTACACTATTAATTCTCTCAGCTCATCTTAAAAAGAGAGTTAGAAGAGATTTACTTAATAGCTATGTTAATAAATGTAAAAAAATTCATGAGATTACAATCTGTTCAAAATACAATGTTAACTTCTCTGCTTTCAAGAGAAATATATTGTGTGTTAGAAAGAACATTTGTATTGAAAGAGTAAGAAGAAAGAAGAGAATGAAGAGAGATAAGTAATAAGTAAATTTGTATGAGAGTAATCTGACAGTAAATAATGCTAACTCTTAACAGTAAATATTAAATTAACTTTAATTACATTGTCTTTATTCACATCACTTCTTCTTCATGCTTCACTATTTCATCATTCATCACATCACTCAATCACACAGTCAGGAACCTTTAATCTCTGATGAAATCATACAGTTAAGAATCTTCAATCTTTAATGAAATCACACAGTCAGAGATCTTCAATCTCTGATGAAATTACATAATTAAGAGTCTTCAATCTCTGATGAAATTACATAATTGAGAGTCTTCAATCTCTGATGAAATTACATAATTAAGAATCTTCAATCTCTAATGAAATTACATAGTTAAGAGTCTTCAACCTTTGATGAAATCACATAGTCAGAGATCTTCAATCTCTGATGAAATTACATAATTAAGAATCTTCAATCTCTAATGAAATTACACAGTCAGAAGTCTTTAATCTCTGATGAAATTACACAGTTAAGAGTCTTCAATCTTCAATGAAATCACATAGTTAAAGATCTTCAATCTCTGATGAAATTACATGATTAAGAATCTTCAACCTTCAGTGAAATCACATAGTTGAGAGCTCTCAATCTTAAATGAAACTACATAGTCAGAAACTCTCAATCTTCAGTAAAATTACACAGTCAGAGATTCTCAATCTCTGTTGATAGAGCAATGTTTAACATTACTTTATTAATAAAATGATGTTTAACATCACTCTATTAATGAAGTGATGTTGAATCATGATTGTTTGTGTCTTAAGTCTTTTGATGTTGAAAGATATAGATCTTTGAACAGTGAATGAAGATGAATTCTTATCAGTAAATGATGATGATTGTTTTAAGTGCTGATTAGACTTTGTAGCATAGAGTTATAGCATAGTTGATGATAACATCATTATGCACTTTCAAAGAATAGTACATGCTATGATTTAAGATGAAATCTTCATTTCTAATGTGTAATTTTAACATGCACACTATCAAACTAACTAACAAAAACTTTCATATATTTATATTAACTTATACTTGCTTAGTCAGACTAATTCTTGCTTACTTAGTCTGCAAATAATCTGCAACTCACACAGAGTCAAGTCAGATTAATCTGTACTTAATCTAAGTCAAAAAAAGTTCACTCTATCTGACTTGACACTCAGACTCAACTCAGATCTGTGTAATCTATAGGTAACTTGCGCACTCAGTCTATACATAGTTGAATAGCTTTCAATTTAATTTATTTATTTACTATATTGAGAGTTAAATATTCTCAAAATAGTTTAATAATGATTGCTTCAATCTGCATCTTTAGACACAATGTTTCAGTTATGCATATATCTTTTAATAAAAAACATGTTCTTATGCTGAATAATAACTTACTTTACATAAATTGCAGTCAGATTGACATCTACTTTCTGTTAACTAATAAATGATAATTACTGTATAGTTCATTAAACATACTTTTAAAAAAAACAACAATATATATTTTTACTGTCTTCTACAGACTTTCAATGACTGAGCTTTGAAAGCAAAACATTTTATATTGAGAAAAAACTCTTTTTAAATAATCTTAAGTTATCTTATAACAAAGCTTTTGAAAGAATAGTTTTACTATTAAAAAATCTGTTGATTTCTGATAGCAATGTATTTTATAAAGAATAATAGCTGTAGAACAAAGCATTATTATTAAGCATTATATTGTATATTAAAATTAAGCTTACTATCTAACTTTCAATAATGAGCTGACTTAAATACTTTAATGTTTTCTTCTATATCTACAGCATTATTTTCTTTTTTTTTTCATCAACATCAGTTTTTTCTTTCTTAAATGTCTTTTTAAATGTCTTTTCTGCTGCTGCTGTCTTCTCTTCATTTAATACAGTCTTTGTAGCACTGCATCTTGAAGTTTTCTTAATATATGTCATAACATGATATAATAGTACAATGATGCTTTAAAATTAAGTTAACAAAAGCATTATTAAAGAACAGTTCAAATGCATCTCTGAATGATAATGAGTTTTAAAGTGATCTTGTAGTTTAAAGATGCATTGTAGTTTAAAAGTGTGTTGTAATTTAAAAGTATGTAGTTAAAAGATGTGTTGAGAGCTTTTAGATATTAACAATACTTAAATATTAAATTGTTAGTAAACAACACATTTATTTATAATATATATATCAATGTTATGAATAAATATATTAACATACTTACTTCTAACACTCAATCTAACACTTTCTTATCTTTATTTCTATTACTCAATCTATTACACTTACTCTATCTCTACTCAGTCTCTATACTCAATCTCTATACTCAATAAATATGTTACTCAATGTTATTACTTATTTTACTGCTCATTTCTTAAGATTTAATCTTATACATTGCTTTTGTGCTTCACTTTAATGCATAGCTGTAATGTATACATATAATGTTTAAATATATCACTCAATATAGAACTCAGCAGCTAACTATATATTCTAAATTTTCATTATGACAAATTTAAACATTAAGCTTTCACTGTAAACTGTAAAATACTTAACTTTTAATTTACTCTCAATCTTTAAAGAAAGATTTGACTGCTATGATCATTCATAGAAGTCTATATATGATTTAAAGAAGATATTTAGTAAATATTTAAACAATTTAAAGATTGTATGTGCAAGAAAGAAATAACAGAAATGTATGAAGAATAAGAACTTAAATGAATTAAAAATGCAAAAATGATGAACTATAAAATTATAAAACAAAAAAGAAATACATTAAAGAAGATTAATTTATATTAAACTGCAGACTCAGCATTAAAGAAGATTATGAAAGAGAAGATTAAAGATGAGATTTTAAAGAAGTAATATAACTGTAAAATTTCTTATAAGACTTCTTTAAAATTATTATGCTCAATTATATTGTTTTTAATTATCTATAGATGTTTATTATGAAGATGAGCTGAGAAATAAGTTAATGAAGAATGAGAATTGAGCTTAACTTAAAAAGAAAACTAAAAAGAAAATATTATTTGCTGAAGTTCTTGTGCTAAAAGAAGAGTGAAAGTTCAAGAAAATAAAATAAAAAATACATTACATTTATATTTTTTATAGACTCTTTGACATTCTTTAGAATATCAATAAAGATGAAGTTATTGAGTAGAAGTGCATCAACATTAATTATTAAATTGAAAAGCATTTAATAATTGTAATTAAGTATTGAGAAAGAGTTCTTAATAATACAGAAGAATAAGAACTACATAATGCTGAAGATTTTGATTTTATTAAAATCATACATTACTTTTATAGTGAAGTTCTTGATTTTAAACACATTAATGACTTTAATTATGCATAAATATTATATTACTTAATTATAACACTTTTTAACTTTAACATTAATTAGTTACATTTAAGAGTCTGTATTTGATCAGAAGAAAGAAGAGAAAAAGAGTATAATTAAAGATGTTGATGAAGCTTGTATAATGATGTTTAAAGATGAGAAATTTTTAAATGATGATTTCATTAATGAATTTGTTCTTAATGACTTAATTAATGACAATGAAGATAATGAGAAGAATACTGAATTTATTAATGATGAAGAGAGTAGTAAGAAGAATAATAGATAATCATTATTAATTGAATAAAAAGCTGATCTTTAAAGATTAAAGATGTAAGATAAAGAATAATTAAATAGATCTTTAATTATTAATTAAAGATTTTTCAATGAGAAATCTCTTCATTGATACTTAATATTTGCTATATATAATAATTTTCAAATAATATTTATCATAATTAATATTGTTGTTGAGAAGTACAGTGCTCTATTTACTTTCTTGACTTCTTTAGTCTTAGCATAAGAGACTAACAGAGTCTTCTTCTATCTTAGATAAAAGAGCTTCTATTATTCATCTAATTACATCTAAGTCAACTGCAGTCAACATTAACACATTAAATTCACTAAATAGATAGATAGCACAAGTACTCATTATTCTTTCAATAAATTATGAGCTCAAATTAGCAAGAGACTTCTCAGAGAAAGTGCAGACTGATTTAGTGTATATAGCTCTTGATATGCTGCTCATTAAAGCAAAACAAGTATACAGCTCTTGATATGCTGCTTATTGAAGCAAAATAAGCAGATAATTTCTAATACACTGCTCATCAGAGCAAAACAAGATAAGTATGATGAGCACAATGATTTGACAGCTTAATACAAGTTAAACATTAACAAATAAGCATTCTTTACATTATTATAAGCAGACAGTACATACACTATTATTATATTTATCTTTACAACACACTCTTTTATCTTCAATTCTTATACTGTGTGTCAATCACCACTATAAATCAAGAGCACAAATCATTATTCTTTACAAAGCAACATTTAATTTCTGTTCTCACTTAAGAGAACTGTGAGAAATGATTTGTTTATATAAAGAGATGACTGACTGACAAGATTCTTTAATATATAATAGAGATTCTTATTTAAGTTTTTACAGACAACACATTTATCAATAATGTCTTTTCTTTCTTTTTATTAAGCAGTCTCAATTTTAAGAATCAGCAGATCAACAGCAGAGCTCTGTTCTGAATTACAGTCTGCATCAATGCTGATAATGAGAATTATCTTATGAATAAAATCATGGCAAAAGAAGCTTAAAATGTTCTCTTCTTAAAGTATAAAAAGAAACTGCAGACAACTGAAAGACAATATTTAATGAAGTTTGTTGAATATAAGATGTCATTAAACATAACTGTTAATGAGACATGAACTTAACTCAGCAATCTTGATAAAAAGATTGCTGCAACACAGTTAAGACTTAAGAACTTTATTATATTTAAGTAATGATTTTAAATATTGTTTTAAGTATTGTCAGTAAAGTATGCTGTTATTTATGACATCATTAATGCTCAGAATACATTTAACATTAAGATAAATCTGCAGAAACTTCAGAAAAAGAAGACTTAATTAAAGACATTTGACAATGCTTTATGAGCTGAGCAGTAAAGACAGAATAAGAGTCATTAAGAATATTAAATCTTACAGCATGATTATAGAAGACATTTAAGCTTAAACAATGATTACTTATCATTATATAGAACTTTAATTTGCTTTCTTTGTAATAATACTTACTGCAAACAGAACTGTAAATATGTCTCTGTGATTTACAAGATTATACAGTTTACAAAGTTAGTCAAGACAGTTAAGAAGTGAGTTAAGTTGATTGTAGTCAATTTGCATAGAAATAAAAGAAGAAATTAGACATATAATGTAAAGATTGTTTCTGAAGAGAAACTCAGCATACAGAAGTCTGAAGCTGTAGATAAGTTTAATAAGAAGATCACTGTTATCTTTAAAAACATCATTAATAAGATTTCTTAATCAGATTGAGTTACAGACTCTGATGTCTTATCTTATATAATTAATAAACTTTAGCTTTTCAGTGACTCTCTGATGTGCATGCAATGATGTATCATCAAAGTCAGAGAGAAAAAATTATATATTAACTACTATAACATAGTTATTATGCAGAATAAGAATGAGAATTCAGTTCTTTTAAGTTTAACACTTTATATTTTAAAGCTTGAAGTCAATCTTCTGTCAGAAAAGAAGATGTGTAAGAAGAAACTGTTTAAATATTTTGATTATAAGAATCTTTACATGCAAAATAAGAGCAAAAAGCTTATGTTAAAAGCATTTAAGAAAGAAAGAATCTACATAATTAAATACATCTTAAATGATCTTAATGAATTTGTTTTACTCTCTGCTATGCATATATAAAGTAAGTTAGAGATTGCTTTTTTAGAAGCATATAAGAATTTATAGATTCAGAATCTTAGATTTATTACAGATACACTTAATGAGAATGTGTAAATGAATGATGATACAGTTATGTCACATAACAACAAAGTCAAGACATATAGACTCTGACATCATCAATTTATTCATCTTAATGCAGCTAAGCTTCATGATCTTTATAAGATCATTACTTTAAGCAAGTCAATTCTCATTATTAAGAACAATATCAATGTATATGAGATCTGTGCTCTGACTAAGTTCATGAATCAGCAAGAACACAACATAAATAAAAGAAAAGTCAACATTCTTATTTTGATCTTTATTAACATATGTGAATCTCTGTCTTTGTCATTCACTGACTATCAATACTTTCTGAAAATTGTAGACAATCACTTACAAAAAATATAAACAATATCACTAAAACAACAAGACAATGCTCTGCAGAAACTGTAAAAGTAACAATTAAAGATTAAAATTCAGTTTGATGCAAAGATTCTTGCTATATAAAGCAACAATGCAATAGAGCTGAGATCTACTCTTAATAAGTGATGTATATCTTTCAGCATTGTATTATAATACATAATGCTCTATATATCAATTTAAAATAATGTAATCAAGAAAGTAATCAGAATCACTGAGAACTTAATGCATACAATGATTAAAAAGACTGAACTCTCAATAAAGTTCTGAACAGAGACTGCATAGATTAATGTTTATCTTTATAATTGTACAGCAATTGATTTCTTAATCAATGATAAATAAGTCACTTCAGAGAAAGTGTTCATCAAGATGAAATCATGTATTAATTATGTATATATGTAAGAATGCAAATGCTACTTCTATGTTGACTTAAAGTCTCTGTCTAAGAGCAGACAGAATAAATTTATGAATTGAGAATAAGTAAAAGTATTTATGAGTTATAATGAGAAAATCACAAAGCAGTATCTGCTTTAAGCATTAGATCTTAAGTAGATCATTGAGAGTTATGCTGTTAAGTTTGTTAAAAATGAGAAAGAAGACAGCATTGATGTAAGACTTTATAGATAGATACTGAACATTCTTTTAAAATGAAAATTTATTGAATAATTACATAAGACTGAGACTGCAGCTGCTTCACTGAAACAGTTCTCAGAACTTGACATGCAATCTTATGAGTTTAGACTGATAAGTTCTCATTTTATTGTTACATTATTAAAGAAAGAGATCACAGACAATTCATTATTAAAGTTAACTGCAATTAACTTTAATTATAATGCATTAAAGCTCTTCTTTTATGTTGAGATTTCTGTCAACAAAATCAGTCATTTAGACATGAGCATCTTAATTAAGAAAGTCAAGACATTTCTGTACATTGAGATATTAAAGAAAAGATGAAAGAACAATGACATTAATTTTAATGAGCTCATAACAAAGATCTTAAAAGTTATGCTGACATTGACTGCATTTACAGTCAATGATGAGAATAGCAAATACTCAGTAAGAACTGACATTTCAACTTCTCTGATATATACTGAAGTAGTGAGAGACTCAATCTGAGAAAAGATGTAAAAAAACATCATTAATGTAGAGCTGACAACATTTACAGTGAATGACATTTAAGAAGAGATTGTTCTGTTAAGAGAAATCAACATTGTGATCAGCAAGTGAGTATTTAAACTTAAGCTGTATACTGATGATTTTCTTAACAAATTGAAGATAAAAGTAATGACAAGAGAATTCTTATAGATGTACAGCATCAATTATAAAGATATTTTTGCATTAACTGTAAAGTTTAATACTCTTCATGTCTTTCTGACTGTAGTTGCACTCAAAGATCTAAAGTATCATCAGATAAATGTTAACAATATCTTTACTGAGTCATTTCTAAAGAAAACAATCTACATAACATCATCTCTCAAAGTTACAACTATCTTTAACTATGTACTACACATTCTGTGCAGTCTATATGATCTGAAGCAAGCTGTCAGAGATTGACATGAACAATATATCATTAAGTTTTTTCAGCTAAACTTTCATCAAAGCAGTATGAACTCATATCTTCTGATTTACACTGTCAAGAGCATCATGCTACTTCTTTATGTAAATGATATCATTATAATCTCATCAGATCTCTTAAATGTTCTCTAATTCAAAAAGTTTCTCAGAAGCTTATTCAAGATCAAGAACTTGAAGAAGACACAGAAAATTCTTGACATTTAAATAATCTGTAACTGCAAGAAAAGAACACTGCACATAAATCAGACACACTATGTCAACAAGATGCTCAGAGATCTTTATATGCAAAGTAATAAGCATCAATGTACTGAGATCTCACTGAATAAATATGACTCTCTTTGCTCAGCTAATTCTAATGATCAGTGCATAGATTAAAGAAAATATTAGTAGATCATTGAAAATCTTATATATACTGCAATTTACATGTATTTAGATATCTTCTTTATCTTAAAATGATTAAGTCAGTATCTTAGTGACTCTGCAGAACATTATGAGCATATACTTAAGAGATTATTATGATATATATAATTAATCATCAATCTTAAGATCATATATGAGCTCAGTAAAAGTCAAGATCTGCTTAAATACTCTGACTCTAACTATGCATCAGACAAGTTAGACAGAAGATTTATTTTAAATTATGTCTTTCTGTTTAAGAAAGAATCTGTGTCATGAGTTAGTCAGAAATAAAAGTCAGTAATAACATTAATTATAGAGACTGAATACATAATTATGTCAATATGTGCAAAGACTGAAGTCTGACTCACTTAGATATTAAGAAACATAAAATTAGACAAGTATCTTGAAGTTAATTCACATTGTGTGAGCATTTAAAAGAATGAGATTCATAGAAAAAACATATCTCTTTAGCTTAAAAGAAACAATCAGGCTGTCTTGACACTGATTAAGAATGCTTATATGCATGAGTAATTAAAGCACATCAATGTCATCTATCATTACATTTAAGATCTGCACAAGAGAAATCAGATTCAGATAAACTTTGTATTTAGTCAAGACATAATAACTGATGAACTGATTAAGCTTTTGTCAAGACAGATGTTTAAGTGCTTTGTGTATTAGCTGAGACTTGACAATAATGAGAGTCAATAGATATGAATGCATTAAGTAAAAATATTGAGAAGTGTAATGCTCTATTTGCTTTCTTGACTTCTTTAATCTTAGCATAAGAGATTAACAGAGTCTTCTTTTATCTTAGATAAGAGAGCTTCTGTTATTTATTTAATCACATTTAAGTTAACTGCAGTCAACATTGACACATTAGATTCACTAGATAGACAGATAGCACAAGTACTCATTATTCTTTCAATAATTGTAAAAAATTCATTTTACATTTAAATACATATTCTGTTACATGACTACAATCTTATATATATTAATTTTAAAACTCTTACAACACATTATCATCAATACATCACTTAAAATACAATAAAATATCATTTATTTATTTAACTTACTACAATAACTCAACATCATGTCTTTATACAGCTCATTATTCAGTCAAATCTTAAATAACTTAAAAAAATTATTTCTAAATACTTTTAATGACAGAATTAAGTCATTTTAATTAAATTAATTTTATTCTTTAATTCTTGCAAACACTTCAAACTCAAAGTATGTTCTTTAAAGATCTTTAATAAAGTAAGAGTTTTAAGATTAATGAGAAATAACTGTATAAAGTTAAAACATAAATATAAAAATTAAAAATCATATTTAAATAACATAAAATAGTTCAGCTTATTCAGCAAGATCTGACAGTTCTTTGCTGAAGTAGCTAGTAAATGTGATGAAAGATTAAATATGATGTGTATTAACTGTTATAATATCATAAATTATTCAGCATTAAAAAATAATGAAACAATCATCATAAAATGTTATTTAAAAAGCAGCAGTTATCAAAAAATAAAATCAGCATTAAAAAGATAGATTTCAATTTTTGAAGTAATGAACTTAAAGATATGTTATAATTTTTAATTATAATGCTTTAATATAATGCTTACTTTTTGACAGACAGCTTAAAAAATCATTATTAAATTATTTTATTTTATTTTTAAAATCTTTAATCAGTAAATTCTTCAATTCATCATAGTACTCAATCTATTTTTTTATGTTATTAAGTATGTAAAGTTTTAAAAGCTTATCTGAATGTGTTGTGCTGATATTAAGATTTTAGATTGAATTAAAATTGTATAACTTTTTAAATATTGTGCTGTAAATGTCTAAAAAGATGTGCTTACAGAGTTTAAAATATAGATTAAAGTCTTTATTGTATTTAATGAATAAATCAGTTTAAATTATTTTACATTTCTAGACATTACTGCATACTTTATTGACACTGAGTAAAAGTATACAGAAATACTTTTAGTCTTTAAAGAACTAAAAAATCAATATAATGATGAAAATCTTGCTAAATATATTTTTAAGATGTTGAAGAAGTGAAATCTGACACATTAATTGCTGATAGTTACAGCAGATAATGCATTCAACAATTATACATTATAGCATCATTTAAGTTAACTTTTAAGTCAGAAAAATATTATTTAAAATGATGAAACTGAAATTATGAATTATATAACATATATAATTTAGCTTGTAGTCAGTCAGCTATTTATATATCTGAAAGTGAATACAAAAAATAATTAATTCATCATTACATTTAATAATAATGAGTTACAAAATTTCACAATTAACAAAGACTACTTCTTTAACATCATACTGAAAAAGATTAATATATCTTTTATAATGCTTTATTATAATGTTCATATTTATTGAGTTAATATTTTAATAAAAGTCTCATATAAATTTAATTATTAACTATTATCATTATAACATCATCACAGCATCTAGAGTTGTTCAATGATTTATAGAAGACAAATTTATAAAATATAATTGAAAATGTAAGAACTCAGTGAAACTCTTTATATAATATGTTGAGTTAAGTATATAAACTATAAACTGAACTTTCTTAATGAATAGAATGTCTGACTTTAACAATAAGTAGAATGAAATTTTTTAGATATAACATAAAAAAATAATAATATATTAAATATATACTGCATCTTCTGAAGCACTTTAAGAACTGAACAGAGACAATGAGTATTATTAATAAATTAATAATTTATAAATTGTAATATATATACAATGATTTATTTAATCATCTTAAAAAACAAAATGAAGTAATTAGAAAGTTTAAATTGTTCTTTAGTGCTGAGCTGTAAAATGTTATTAATGCATTAAAAAAGAAACTGACTCAGTATTATAAAAAGATAGAAATTAATTATGAATTATTTTATAATTTTAATGTTATATTGAATTTATGCAATAGGCTTAACATATATAATATAGAATATTCTCAGTTCTCAATAAATATTATATAATAAGACTGACATATTGTTTCAATAAAGAGAAGATTGAAAAGATTTATGTTTAAAGTATGAATTTAAGTTTCAACAATATTACAGAGTTAATTATTAACACTTGAAGAAGAAATTATTAAATGATGATTTGAGAATTCTTGACTCAAAGAAGAAGAAGATGATAGTAATAATGAATTATATAAAAAATGTAAAAAAGTATTAAAACATATCTGTAACAAAAGAAGTCTCAGATTATCTATAAAAGTCTTCAGTATTAAATGTAAATGTTTTAATACTTAATTATTGAAAGCTAATGAAGAAGTTAAAATCAGTAATGATATAATTTGTAAAAGATGTACTTGCAATTTCTGCAGTAGATGTTAAAGTTAAACATTTATTCAACATGACTTAAGATGTAATTATATATTGTTGAAATTGACTGAACTCAGACATCATTGAGAACATTATGCTGATTAAATATTATAATATGTTTATTTTTACAGCAAAAATGATAAAAAGAATTGAAGAGAGATCTGTATTGACAATGATTATCAATAATAATGAAAAAAATTCATCAGTAGATAAGCTGAATTCAACAATAACTGAATTATATACAGAGCTTTTATTAAATCATTATTTCAGTGATAATGATCTTTATAATAATAATGACTATAAGAACAACATTAACTTCAGACTTTGTAATAATGATTAAGATAAAAACATTAATTTAAGACTTAACAACAATGATTATGATTAAACTTTAAACATAAAAGCAATATAATTAAGTATTATAAATATCTTAAACAGTACACACTCAGAATATATAATTACTGATGATGATCATAGTTATGAGTTAAGAAAGATTAAAGATCATATAAATTTATTATTTAAAAGACTTATTACAGCAATTGATGCATCAGCTATTAAGATCATCAATAATTACTTAATAATCATTAATTTCAATCTTTAAATCATTTACTTAAATGACTCTGCTCAGAGTACTGTCATAATATCATTATGCACTTATACTGAATTATAGCTGAACTTCTTACACAATGATTGATAAGTGAAGTACTATATAGACAGTCTTTGCATACAAATCTTTTAAGTTTCTTAATTGTTAATCTTTATTAATACAAGATCTTAACATCAAAACTTCATTGAATAGCTGTCATAATGTAGTGTCTCATATTGTTACATATCTTACTCATCAATCTTTTATAGATAAAAGACTCATAAATTCACAATTTTAACAACTCTATCTTTTTAAAGAGTGACAATTCATTACATTACAATATGTAGACTAAAAGTCAGCAAAATAGAACAGAATTATTTTTTAATTATATTGAGATTTAAGTAATTTCTAAAGAATAAAAATCTGTAGAGATTTAGATCGCTATTTAAATTGTAGAGAAGAAGAATTAATATTTAAATAAATAGATTTATTTAACTGAAATTAGACAGATCAATAATGAGAAAAGATGATGATTTATGAAAATCAATTGTGAACTGTAAGTATTTAATATGCATAATGAGATTAATGAACTTCTGAAAGATAAAGATTCTTAAGTCTTATTTGAGAAAGAACTGCATACAGAATCTTTTTATGCTTTCATTAACTCTTTAAATTTAACAAAGCAATATGCATTCAAAGTCTTGTATGTACTTTCAGCAAAATGAACTCAATAACTGAAGAACTTATTTATATATAATGAGAAGTTCATTCATAAACATATTAAATTTATATACAGTGCTGTAACAGCATTCTACTTAATCTCTAAAAACTTCTTCAATAATTATAATAAAATTCTCTTTGTTATGTAGTTCTTAGCAAAAGAATCTTAAAATGCATAATTTCATCACATTAATGAGAGCAAACTTCTAAATAACAAATTATAAATATTCTTTTTAGAGTTTCTGCTCAATCTCATTGAGAACTCAGTGAATTACAGATTTAATATAGTATAGAAATATTTAGAAGTTATATAAAAATTTATTTAATCAGTTTAAGCTTTTATAATATATTTTAATATGCTGAAGAATCAGCTTCTGAGCTATACAGAGAAACAGAGAATAAGTTATTTTTTTATAAAACTTTAATTAAAGATTTAAGCAGTTTTAATCAACTATTAAAATTTCTTAAAGATAAGAAAAAGCCTAATAGCTCTGATTGCTAGACTAGAGATTAATTAGTGATTTGTAGATGATTATATAATTTAAAGTTACATCATTAAGAAAATTTATGAACATTATTTATATTCTTTTACTTAGGCAGCAAAGTCACAGCAGAACAATTATCTTGTTATGATATCACTATGTGCTCATATTGAATCATAGCTGAATTTCTTATGCAATAATTAATAAGTGAAGTACTATATAGACAGTCTTTGCATACAAATCTTTTAAGTTTCTTAATTATTAATCTTCATCAATACAAGATTTTAACATCAGAACTTCATTGAATAGCTGTTGTAATGTAGTGTTTCACATTGTTATATATCTTACTCATCAGCCTCTTATAGATAAGAGACTTGTAAATTCATAATTTTAATAACTTTATCTTGTTAAAGAGTGACAACTCATTACATTATGATATGCAGACTAGAAGTCAGCAAAATGAAACAGAGTTATTCTCTGATTATATTAAGATTTAAGTGACTTCTAAAAAATAAGAATCTGTAGAGATTCAGACTGCTATTTAAACTGTGAAAAAGAAGAATTGATATTTAGATAAACAGATCTGTCTGACTGAAATTAGATAGATCAATAATGAGAAAAGATGATGATTCATAGAAATCAATTGTGAACTGTAAGCATTTTATATATGTAATGAAATTGATAAACTTCTGAGAGATAAAGATTCTCAAGTCTCATCTGAGAGAAAATTACATGCAGAATCTTCTTATATTCTCATTAACTCTTTAAATTTAATGAAGTGACATGCATTCAAAGTTGTGTATGCACTTTCAGCAAAATGAATACAACAACTGAAGAACTTATTTATATATAATGAGAAATTCATTTATAAACATATCAAATTTATATACAGTACTGTGACAGCATTTTACTTAATCTCTGAAAACTTCTTCAGTAACTGTAATAAAATCTTCTTTGTTATGCAGTTCTTAGTAGAAGAATCTTGAGATGCATGATTTCATCACATTAATGAGAACAAACTTCTGAATAACAAATTATAAATATTCTTTTTAAAGTTTCTGCTCAATCTTATTGAGAACTCAGTGAACTGCAGACTTAATATAGTACAGAAATACTTAAAAGTTATACAGAAATTTACTTAATCAGTTTAAGCTTTTATAACATATCTTAATATGCTGAAGAATCAGCTCTTAAGCTATATAAAGAAATAGAGAATAAGTTATCTCTTTATGAAATTCTAATTGAAGATTTAAGCAGCTTTAATTAACTATTAAGATCTCTTAAAAATAAAAGAAAGCCTAATAGCTCTGATTATTAGATTAGAGATTAATCAGCAATTTGTAGATAATTATATGATTTGAAGTCATATCATTAAGAAAATTTATGAGTACTGCTTACATTCTTTTACTTAGGCAGCAAGTCACAGCAGAACAATTATCTCAATTCTGAGACTACAAAATTAAGTCATCATGACAACATAGACAAATTTTATTTTGAGATTGATGTCAAGAAGAATGACTACTATAACTGTGAGAGATCAAATCATTTCACAAAGAACTGCAGAAGTTCTCTGAAAAATCTTAATTACAAAAAGACAGAGTCTTGTTAACTGCACTTTAGCAATGAAAAGTAAGTTAAAGATCATAAAGAAATCTAGCATTATAAAGAAAGATTAAGTCTGAATTGAATCTGATTAAATCTCTGTTAATGTACTGTTGAACACTGCAGCAAAGATTAATGTAGTGTTTTAGTAATATGTTGTTGTTCATTAATTAACACAAGTCAATGTAGAACTTCTGAGATCAGAGCTTCTGAAAGAACAATATGTCTACTGTTATGATGCATACTTAATGAAGTATAAACTCATCAACAATTAAGAATAAGAGCAAACTGAAGAGCAGTTATTTTATATCTTAAATAAGAATGAATCTGAACTCATCTTTGATCTCTTAGATCTGAAATGACAATGCATTTATATTGATTGTGATTTGCACACATAACATTATAAGATAGAACAGATGTCTCTGATTATTAATGAATCTGAAGTATTTATCAACAACATTTAAAATTAACTTATTGTTTATACATTGTTGATGATGTCTGAGTCAGATTCATCAACAACTGTTGTACATGCTGTTGACAAAATGTTAACACTACTTCAGCAATATAACAAATATGTAGATGTGTTTTCTGAAGAGAATATCAGCAAGTTATCATCTCATTAAGATCATGATCATGTTATAGAGACAGAGAGACATAAATTACTTTATGATTCACTTTACAATTTGTTAAAAACAGAGCTATAAGTGCTTAAAGAATATCTAGATAACATCTTAATAAAGAGATAAATACAACATTTTGTTAACTCTGCAGAAGCATCAGTTCTGTTTGTCTTAAAAAATGAAGAAGACTTATATTTATGTGTTAATTATAAAGATCTTAACAAAATTACTATCAAGAATCATCACTCTCTGCTGCTGATTAGTGAGACATTTAATTGTTTAAGTGAAGTTAAGATGTTCATTAAACTAGATCTTAAGAATGCTTATCACTGCATCAGAATCAAGAAAGATGACAAGTAAAAGATTGTGTTTTATACATATTACAGTCATTTTCAGTACATAATTATGTCATTTAAATTAATTAATGTCTCAGTAACTTTTCAAGTCTATATTAACTGAGCATTAACTGAGTTAGTCAATGTCTTTTATGTAATATATTTAAATGATATCTTAATCTATTTCAGTTTTCTAGAAGAACATCAGAGTCATGTAAAACAGATTCTGAAGTGACTTCAATAATTTAAACTGTATGCAAATTTAAAGAAGTGCACTTTTTATATTATACAAATAAAATTTCTTAAGTTTATCATCTTTACTATTGATGTTTTAATGAATCAACAATGAGTCAAAATCATAAAGAAATGATCAGTATTTAGAAGCTACTGTGAAATACAAATATTTTTAAAGTTTACAAACTTTTATCATCACTTTATACAGAGCTATTCTAAGATCACTGCTTCTTTAACTGATTTATTAAAAGGCAGCAAGAACAGCAAGAAGATAGATGTCTTTAAGTAATTATAAATGATAATGTAAGTGTTTTATAAGCTTTACAACATCTTTATATAGATGTTTATTCTAATGCACTTTAACTTAAAGCTAAGAGCTCAGATTGAAATTAATGTCTTAATAATTAAGTTAATGAATATCTATTTACAGCTTTAAATGAATGCTCAATGACATTCTATTGTCTTCTAATTAAGAAAGTTAAACTCAGTTAAAACACACTATAAAACTTATAATTAAGAATTGTTGACAATTATGAAGACATTTAAACATTAATGACACTATCTTAAGAGTAGTTATTATCTCATTGAGATACTTACAGATCATAATAATCTATAAGAGTTTATAAATGTAAAATTATTAAATAAAAGATAAGCACACTGAGCTATGAGATTAGCTGCTTATGATTTTATAATTATACATTAATCAGAAAAGACAAATCTCATTAATGTGTTGTTGAGGTGCTTTAACTACAAAGTTAAAAAGAACATAAACAGATTACTGTCAACATTGCAATAAAAGCTGATCACATTATCTCAAAGATTAAGATCAAGCATTACTGCTTTAGTTAATCAGATCAATATTTAAAGCTTAAATTTACAAATTATGCTGATCATTTTATCAAAAAAATATTGATTAAGTATTCAGATTGAAGATTATAACTGTTAAGAACAAGTCAATGAGAAATTTAGAAAGTCTTTATCTGAAAATGAACTGAAAAATGATGATTATATATTTAATTTATCTATACACAACATAACAGAAGAGCTGCTTAACTCTGTTGCTGAAATTATTGATTGTAAACAGTTCATTTCATGTATGTTAATTCAGAAAGTGACTGACAACAAAATGATATATAATGAAAAATAATCATTCTTTTTTAAACTTATTCATCTCTTACAGAACACTGATGTTCTAACAGTAAAGATGTGATAAAATTTAAAATCACAAAATAACTACAGTCATCAAGACATTAATGACAGTCTGTGAATGTTTGATTTCACTGAACTACTTTGTCACAAAAGCAAGATATATATATTATTTGATGAAGCTGTTAAGAATGAGCTCATAAAGCTATATCATAATGATGTTTTAGCAGAACATTATAAAGTAAACAAAACAATTGATTTGCTGTTCAGAAAGTATTATTGAGTCAATATGATGAATAATGTTTAAGAATATGTTGCTTTATGTACTGTATGCTTAAGAATTTAAGTATTAAGACATTATTTATATAACAAATTACAGTCATTGTTATTATCTACTTAATCATAAAAGAAGATAACAATGAACATAATTACTGACTTGCTGTTTAGTAGACAAGAAATTAATATTTATAACTTTATATTGATAATTGTGAATTGTCTTACAAAGATAATCTAATATATTTCTGTCACTAAAAAACTTACTGCAATCAAGTTAGTTGACATATATATTGAATAGATTATATGTCACTATAAAGAACTCAGAAATATTATTTCAGACTAAGAATTAATCTTTATCAGTATATATTGATTTAAATTCTGTTATTAACTTTAAATAAAGCAAAGATTAAGCACTGTCTTTTATTCACAAATTAATAATTAAACTAAAAGACAGAATCAAACTTTAGAACATTATTTACATTATTATTGTTGTGAAGAATAAGATAACTAAATGTTCTTTTTGTTAATAACAGAGTTTATGTATGCAAACAGAAAATATGTAACAATTAGTTGAACATCATTCAAGATATTAATGAGTTATCATTTAAGAATTGCTCAACATGTTAAGAACAACATTTATGAAGAAGAGATGTCAGCAGTGAAAGACTGAGCACAGTAAATAAAGAAAATCTGTGTCACAATAATAAAGCAATGATAAGCTGCTGTAAAAGTGCAAGTCAAGTACTTTAACAAAAATTATGTTTAAAAAAGCTACAATGTTGACAATTTAATGCTATTGTTCATTAAGAACTTAAAGCAACACAGATTAAGTAAGAAACTGTTGTATAAATTTATTGAGTCTTTTTGAATTGTCAATCTTATTAATAAATAAGTATACTGACTAACTTTATTTACTTATTATAGAATTCATAATATATTTTATGTTTCATATTTAAAGTTTTATAAATGCTGTCTAAACAATAATTCTTTGTCAGAACTGTTCTTCTTAAATCTCATAAATGATGAGAAAGAATACAAGATCAAAGATATCTTGAGTAAGAGACAAAGAAGAGAACAGTTATAATATAAAGTTAAGTGAGTAGAATATTTGACAGAATATAATGAGTGATTTTAAGTAGAGAATATGAAGAGTATAAAAGTGTTGCAATATAGACTGAGTATAGAGTTAGATTAAGTCAGAAAAAAGTGCATTTAACTTGAACTTATATTAGAATTTAAATTAAATTAAATTAAGTTTGTGTACAAATTAACTTTACTCATATCTATATAGATTAAATCTGAGAACTTTAAGCTAATCATTATGAGTAAGGTCAGAGCTAAGACTCAAAAATGTGAAAGCTTATTGATATATTAGTTATAATAAATTACATCTTAATTAGTCATATAGAAATAAATTACATAGTCACAAGATATATTACTGAATAAGTTATGAAAATCATGACTTTTTGCAAAGGTGCATGCATGTTAGAAACACACATTAGTAAGTATGTGTTTGTGCTTACTAAGACTATATATAACTTACAAAAAATCTGTAATTCTATACAGATCAGATCAGGTTAACTTACACTTAACTTAACTAAATAAAAGTTAATTTAATTAAATTTAATATTTAAATTCAACTCTAATCTGCATAATCTATAAGTAATCTGTGCACTCAGTCTATGCAACAAGAATATGATGCAAGAACAGAGAAGAAGCAGAGGTGTAAATGAGATTTAAGAAATTAAAAACTTTTATTAAAAATATTCTACATAGTATTATCTAGAAGAAGTGAAGTCAAAATATAATTAATACATTAGCAAAATATTATTAAATCACTTTATCATCTTTATATTTATGTTGCTATCAGAAGTAAAAGACAAGAACAGTAATTACTTATTAATGTTGTAATCACTGTTAAAGTAACTAAGCTACAGCATTGAGTTGTGAAAGCTTTCTGAGATGTTGTTACTTAATTGAAGAGAGAGAAGCTCATATTTGAAGTGAAGTAAACAATATGATGATGACAGTAAAGTGTAAGAAAATTAAAAAAATAAATTATAAAGTAAAAGATATTTAATATAAATGTTTACACTGTAGTGACTGCTCACTGCTTTTAAATTATGAGCAACAATAGATTGTGAATCTTTACAGATTTGCAATGACTGCTGTGATGCTCAGCAACATAAGTGATGTAGATGATGATATATTTAATAAATGACATCTGTATATGATTAAGATGATGCTGAAGTTGAGATTAATGAACATTATTGACTGTTATGATGACAACATAATTAATAAGTATATATAAGTTGTTAATTTAACAGTTAAATGATGCAGAGATCTATTATCATTAATACATTATAAAATAATAAGAAATTTTCTGTCAAATTAAGTCATACAACTTTTGAAGCATTTTGCAATAATTATAATTCTGACTCTCAACAATGTTACATTAACTAATGTTATTGCTGATATGTTTTGAACAGCAGAGACAACAGAGAGAATTTAATTTGTTGTTAATGTAATGATTATGATGTGACATTGAGATAGTGTCAGTGTGAATAAATAAGAAAATAAAAAAATTATTAAAAATATAATATTATAAAATGATGACATCTCTGAGAACTGAGATGAAAATGAAATTGAGATGCAATGTGTGTGATGATGTTACTGTGAAAGAAGAATGTAATGTATGATGTAAAGCAGAAAGATATTCATTAATTGTAATCTTAAACTCAGTACTTTTCTGAATGATGAGTTTCTTATAGATTGATTATGTCTCAGAAATGATGTTCTGTGATGTTAATGATGTAGTGACAATCATTAAGTGAGCATTTTCAATCAAATTCATCAACAATGACTCATCTGCAGCTTAAGAAAGTAAGAGTGAAATATAAAAAGATGATATTTCATTATTATGTGAGCATTTTGTTGACAGATTTACCTTAAAACACTTATGTTTCTTATATTCAGTATTCTTCTTTGTTGTGTTCTGTTTTTGCATTCTGTTTCAGCAAAGCAAGTATATTAACAGTATTACTTACAATACTCATTACATTCTTTACTAACTTAGCTCTTACAGACTTAATCTTCAGAATTAGCTCTGATAAGTTTATTGATTTATTGACATTTAAAATTGTATTGATGAACAGTGTTTAATGATGAGAGCAATAAGAATTTAAAGATTTATTGTTGTGTTTCTTTATATTTATATGAGTGTGTCTTTTAGACTGCAACATTATTAGAATGTATTGATGTTTTAAATGCTATATATATAAAAATCACTGACAATCTCACTGAATTTTTAATGAAAGATACAGCAGAAAAAACATTTCTTTTATTCTTTTTAATAATTATGATGTTAATGTTGCTACACTGTTGCTATTGTGCTGTTTACAAGATGTTATAAGAGAAAAGTGTCATTCAAAGACACAGAGTTGCTATAACTTCAATTTATTAAGATGTTAAAAATAAAATGAATGCAAGTTATGTATGAGAAAGAGTCTTTTATATATTGTGACTGGACAAAGAGATCATCAATTTAACTAATTTGAGAATAAAGAAAAGTTAATTTTATTTATGTTTTGTATATTATTCATCATCAAACAAAGCTGAATCATCATTTATTTAAATGTGACAAACTTAAAATATTGTGCAAGATTATCAGTTTAGTTAAGATAGATAATAAGTAAAATACATAAAATGTTAAGCAAATCATTACTTACATCTCATTAATTTAATTTTACTTAACTACAGCATATCTATAACATCAGTGATACATCAATGCACTGAAGAATCAGCATATAGAAGAAAAGACAATTATTATAATATCATTATATATTTATACTGAATTATAGCTGAATTTCTTACACAATGATTAATAAGCAAAGTACTATATAAATAGTCTTTACATATAAATCTTTTAAGTTTCTTAATTATTAATCTTCATCAATACAAGATCTTAACATCAGAACTTCATTAAATAACTATTGTAATGTAGTGTCTCACATTGTTACATATTGACTCATCAGTCTCTTATAAATGAAAAACTTGTGAGTTTACATATCTTAACTTTAAGATTACAAAATTAAGTCATCATAACAATGTAAATAAACTTCATTTTGAGACTGATGTTAAAAAGAATAACTGCTATAACTGTAAGAGATTAAATCATTTCATAAAGAACTGTAGAAGTTCTTTGAAAAATCTTAATCACATTAAGATTAATGTAGTTAAAGCAAAAAAAGACAGAGTCTTGTTAACTGTATTTTAGCAACAAAAATTAAATTAAAGATCATAAAGAAATTTAACATTATAAAGAAAAATTAAGTTTAAATTAAATCTAATTAAGTCTTTATCAGTGTACTGTTGAACACTGCAGCAAAGATTAATGTAATGTTTTAATAATATGCTGTTACTCATTAATTAACATAAATTAATGCAGAACTTCTGAGATCAAAGCTTTTAAAAAGATAATATATTTACTGTTATGATGCATATTTAATAAAGTATAAATTCATCAACAATTAAGAATAAAAGTAAACTGAAAAGCAGTTGTTCTATATTTTAAATAAGAATGAATTTGAACTCATTTTTAATCTTTTAGATTTAAAATAATAATGTATTCATATTGATTGTGACTTGTGTACATAATGTTATTAGATAAAACAAATATCTTTAATTATTGATGAGTTTAAAGCATTTATCAATAACATTTAAAATTAACTTACTGTTTATACATTGTTGATGATGTCTAAGTTAGACTCATTAATAACTATTATATATGTTGTTGATAAAATGTCAACACTATTTTAACAATATAATAAATACATAAATGTGTTCTCTAAAGAGAATGTTGACAAGTTATTATCTCATTAAGATCATGATTATATCATAAGAATAAAGAGACATAAATTACTCTATAATTCATTTTATAATCTATCAGAAACAGAGCTATAAGTGCTTAAAGAATATTTAAATGACATTTTAATAAAAAGATAAATACAACATTTTGTCAGTTCTGCAAAAGCATTAATTTTATTTGTTTTAAAAAATGAAAAAAGCTTACATTTATGTGTTGACTACAGAGATCTCAATAAGATTATTATTAAGAATTGTCATTTTCTGCTATTAATTAGTGAGACACTTGATTGTTTAAGTGAAGTTAAGATGTTCATTAAACTAAATCTTAAGAATGCTTATCACTGCATTAAAATCAAGAAAGATAATGAATGAAAGATTGTGTTTTGCATACATTACAGTCATTTTAAGTACATAATTATGTTATTTAAACTGATTAATGCCTCAATAATCTTTTAAGTCTATATCAATTAAACATTAACTGAGCTAGTTAATGTCTTTTATATAATATATTTAAATGATATCTTAATCTATTTCAGTTCTCTAAAAGAACATTAAAGTTATGTAAAACAAATTCTGAAGTGATTTTAATGATTTAAACTGTATGCAAATTTAAAGAAGTGCACTTTTCATATTATACAGATAAAATTTCTTAAGTTTATTATCTTCACTACTGGTGTTTTGATGAATCAACAACAGATTAAAATCATAAAGAAATGATCAGTATCTAGAAGTTACTGTAAGATATAAATATTTCTAGAATTTTCAAACTTTTATCATCACTTTATACAGAGATATTTTAAGATCATTGCTTCTTTAACTGATCTATTAAAAGACAGCAAGAACAGCAAGAAGATAGATGTCTTTAAGTAATCATAAATAACAGTGTAAGTGTTTTATAAGCTTTACAATATCTTTATATAGACATCTATTCTGATACACTTTAACTCAGAGCTAAGAGCTCAGATTGAAATTGATATCTTAATAGTTAAGTTAATAAATATTTACTTATAGCTGTAAATGAATGCTCAATGACACTCTGTTGTCTTCTAATTAAGAAAGTTAAATCTAACTGAAACATGCTATAAAATTTATGATTAAGAATTATTGACAATTATGAAGACATTTAAACACTGATGACACTATCTTAAGAATAGTTATTATCTCATTGAGGTACTCATAAATCATAATAATCTACAAGAATTTATGAATGTAAAATCATTAAATAGAAGACAAGCATACTGAGTTATGAGATTAGCTGCTTATAATTTCATAATTATACATCAATTAAAGAAAACAAACTCTGCTGATGCACTGTTGAGACACTTTGACTATAAAGTTAAAAAAAACATAAACAGATTGCTGTTAACATTGTAATGAAAGCTAATTACATTATCTTAAGAATTAAAATTAAGCATTACTGCTCTAATTAATTAAATCAATGCTTGAAGTTTAGATCTGCAAATTATACTGATCATTTTATTAAAAGAATATTAATTAAGTACTTAAGCTGAAGATCATAACTGTTAAGAATAAGTCAACAGAAGATTTAGAGAGTTTTTATTTAAAAATGAATTGAAGAATAATAATTATATATTTAATTCATCTATATACAACATAGCAGAAGAGCTGCTTAACTTTGTTGCTGAAATTATTGATTGTAAACAGTTCATTTTATATGCATTGATTCAGAAAATAATTAACAGCAAAATAATACATAATAAAAAGCAATCACTCTTTCTTGAATTTGTTCATCTCTTGCAGAACACTAATGTTCTAACAGTAAAGATGCAATAAGATTTGAAATTATAGAGTAACTGTAGCTATTAAGACATTAATGATAATTTATGAATGTTTAATTTCACTGAACTACTTCATTACAAAAACAAGATATACATATTATTTAACAAAGTCATTAAGAATGAGCTTATAAAGCTGCATCATGACAATGTTTTAGCAGAACATTATAAAGTAAACAAAATAATTAATTTATTGTTTAAAAAATATTACTGAGTCAATATAATGAATAATGTTCAAGAATATGTTGCTTTGTGTGCTGTATGCTTAAGAATTTAAGTATTAAGACACTGCTTATATGATAAATTATAGTTATTGTCATTATCTACTTAATCATAAAAGAAGATAACAATGAATATAATCACTGACTTGCTGTCTAGCAGACAAGAAACTGATGTTTATGACTTTATACTGATAATTGTAAATCATCTTACAAAGATGACTCAATATATTTCTGTTATTAAAAAACTCACTGCAATCAAGTTAGTTAACATATATATTGAACAGATCATATGCTGCTATGAAGAACTTAAAGATATTATCTTAGATTGAGAATCAATTATTATTAATATATATTAATTTAAATTCTGTTATCAACTTTAAATAAAACAAAGATTAAGCACTGTCTTTTATTTACAAACTAATAATTAAATTAAAAGACAGAACTAAATTATAAAACATTATTTACATTCTTATTATTGTGAAGAACAAGATAACTGAGTGTTCTTTTTGTTAATGATAGAGTTTATGTATGCAAACAGAAAATATGCAACAATTAGTCAAACATTATTTAAGACATTAATGAACTATTACTTAAGAATTGCTCAATATGTTAAGAATAACATCTATAAAGAAAAGACATTAGCAACAAAAGACTGAGCACAGTAAATGAAGAAAATCTGTATTACAATGATAAAGTAATAATAAGCTGTTGTAAAAGCATAAGTTAAGTACTTTGACAAAAATCATGTTTAAAAAAGCTACAATGTCAACAATCTGATGTTATTGTTCATTAAGAACTTAAAGCAATGCAGATTAAGCAAGAAATTGTTGTATAAATTCATTAAGTTTTTTTAAATTATCAATCTTATTAATAAATAAGCATACTAACTGACTCTGTCTGCTCATTACAGAATTCATAATGTATTTTATATTTTATATTTAAAGTTTCATAAATGTCATCTAAATAATAATTCTTTGTCAGAACTGCTCTTCTTAAATCTCATAAATGATGAGAAAGAATACAAGATTAAAGAGATCTTAAATAAGAAATAAAGAAAAGAACAGTTACAATATAAAGTTAAGTAAATAAAGTATTTAACAGAATATAATGAGTGATTTTGAGTAAAGAACATGAAGAATGCAGAAGTCTTGCAATAAAAATATGATGCAAGAACAGAGAAGAAGTGCAAGCATAAATGAGATTTAAGAAATTAAAAATATTCTATATAATATCATCTAAAAGAAGTAAAGTCAAAACACAATTAACATATCAACAAAATATTATTAAATTATTTTGTCATCTTTGTATCTGCATCATTATCAGAAACAGAAGATGAGAACAGCAATTATTTATTGATGTTATAATTATTGTTAAAGTGACTAAGTTACAGCATTGAGTTATGAGAGCTTTTTAAGATGTTGTTACTTAATTAAAGAGAGAAAAGCTCATACTTGAAGTGAAGTAAGCAGCATGATAATAACAGTAAAGTGTAAGAAAATTAAGAGAACAAATTATAAAGTGAAAGATGTTTAACATAAATATCTGCATTATAGTGACTGCTCATTGCTCTTAAATTATGAACAATAACAGATTATGAATCTCTGCAGACTTATGATGATTACTGTGATGTCTCACAACACAAATAATGTAAATGATGACATACTTAATAAACAATGTCTATATACAATCAAGATAATGCTGAAGCTGAGATCAGCAGACATCATTGATTGTTATGATGATGATATGATTAATAAATATATATAAGTTATTAATTCAGCAGTTAAAGAATGCAGAGATCTATTATCATTAATGCATCACAAGATAATAAGAAACTTTCTGTTAAACTGAGTTGCACAGCTTTTGAAGTATCTTGTAATAATTGCAATTCTAATTTTTAATTAAATCTGTCAACAATGACTTATCTGTGACTTAAGAAAGTGAGAATGAGATGTGAAAAGATAGTATTTTGTTGTTGAAAAGATTGAATAAATATAAGTGCATCTATATACAGCAGTAAGATCTTTGCTGCTGTCTTTTCTACACAACAATACTATTCAGAGTGTGCATCTTATCATTATTGTGCAGACATTTTATCAATAAGTTTATTTTAAGATACTTACATTTTTTATGCTCAGTATTTTTCTTCATCACATTCTGTTTCTGTGTTTCATTTCAGCAGAGCAAGTATATCAACAGTGTTATTTACAGTACTTATTACACTTTTAATTGATTTAGCTCTTACAGACTTGATCTTCAGAACTGATTTTGATAAACAGAAATTTAAAGATTTCTTATTGCATTTCTTTATATTTATATAAGTGCATCTCTTAAACTGCAACATTATTAGAATGTGTTGATGTCTTAAATGCTATATATATAGAAATTGCTGACAATTCTGCTGAATTCTTAATGAAAGACACAGCAAAAAGAATATCTCTTTTATTCTTCTTAATGATTATAATGTTACTGTTGTTATGCTGTCACTATTGTGTCATTTACAAAGTGTTATAAGAGAGAAGCATCATTTAAAGGCATAGAGTTGCTACAACTTTGATATATCAGAGTGTTGAAGATGAAATGAATGTAAGTTGTGTGTGAGAAAGAGTTTCTTATATATTTTGATTAAACAAAGAAATCATTGATCTAACTGATTCAGAAATAAAGAAAAGTTGATTTCATTTATGTTTTATGTATTATTCATCATTAAACAAAGCTGAATCATCATCTATCTGAATGTGACAAACTTGAAGTATTGCACAACATTATCAGTCTAATTAAGATAGATAACAAGTGAAATATGTAAGAATGTTAAGCAAATTATTGCTTACATCTCACTGATCTGATTTCACAGCATCATGACATATTTATAATATCAGCAATATGTCAATGCACTGAAGAATCAGCACATAGAAGAGAAGATAATTGTCATAATATTATTATATATTCATACTGAATCATAGCTGAATTTCTTACACAATGATTGATAAGCAAAGTACTATATAGACAGTCTTTACATACAAATCTTTTAGTTTCTTAATTGTTAATCTTTATCAATACAAGATCTTAACATCAAAACTTCATTGAATAGCTGTTGTAATGTAGTGTCTCACATTGTTACATATCTTACTCATCAATCTCTTATAAATAAGAGACTCATGAGTTCACAAGTACATTGACTGTTAATATATACACAGTCTTGAATATAATACAACATTAATTAAAAGAAAAAAGTCTTCTTCATTAACAAAGTAAAAAATTGTTAAAGACACTACACTTATATTTAAAAGTACAGATTAAGTACATTAAGTTTTTAACTACTTCAATATTATAATTTTACAAAAGACAGAATCTTTCATTTATTAATATCATTAATAATTTTTTAAAATTAAAAGAAATTCATTCTTTCTTGTCTGAAGATGATATTAACATTCATTAATTTAAGCATCAACAATCTCAGTAAACATATACTTAACATAATTTTTAATTTAAACATTGAATTTCTTTACTCTTTCTATGCAGTTTATAAACACTTCAATTTTCTTAAATTTCTTGTAATAAACACAAGTTACATGTGAGCTAATAATATTGAGTGAAGTATTAGAATTAAACATACTTAAATGTAGAAAACAATGTTTAAAAGTCTTTAAGAACATTTAACTTTATTTAAAGCATTAGAATTCATTCTGATTCTTTGTATCTTTATTAACATTATTATTATTATTATTATAATGATTTTCATTCTTTTAATCATTATTTTATATCTTCTCTAAGTTTTCTGCCTCTTGATCTGCATCATTAGTGAAGATTAAAGTTTATATTGTTGACAGTTAATCTTCATTGTTGATTTTAATTCATAAATATAGTTAATCAACAAGAAGTTAATAGACAATTGTAAAGAGCATTATAATAAAGTGATATAATTATATTTAATTAATTTATATTTTTACTTCATCACTCTTTAACATTGAAATAGCAATCTATGAAGTTCAAAATTTAATTAAATCTTTGATAAATAAACAGTACAGAATTAATATATTTTGTTTTATTTCAATATTGTCTTTTTAATATCTGCATATACAAGTTCATTAAGTTTAAAAAAGATATACTTATCATTAGTGTTCTTAAAGTAATCATCAAGTCAGATTTACTCAGTCTGATCTGAACAGAGCTTTTAAGTTGAGTTGAGTTAAGCTTTAATTGTCAGCTTAAGAATCTGAGTTAAGCTTTAACATTGAAGCTTAATTTAACTTAGAAGCTCTGTTCAGATTTTAAGAATTCTGAGACTGATTAGTAAGTGAGCTCTTGAGACTTGACTTAAGAATAAAGATTATGAGCTTAGAGATTACTGATATATAAGTGTTATAAGTGAGCATTATATATACACAGTTGAACAGCTTTCAATTTAATCTATTTATTTACTACATTGAGAGTCAGATATTCTCAAAATAGCCTAGTAATGATTGCTATAATCTGTATCTTTAGGTGTGATGTTTCAGTTATGCATAACTGTTAAGATTGTAAGAAATAAACTTACATAAAATCATTTCTGAAGAGCTAGCTTCCTTCTTGCACTGCAGTTCACATCAGAAATGTGAGACTTCTTGACTACAGTCATGATTTATGATTTTAAAGAATGTTGCAATAGTAGCTGCTGTCAATATAAAGCTACTTAATAACAAAAGCTAACTAATTCTGATCTAGTCTAAGCTGTTAAGAATAGCTCAACTCAACTCTGTCTGAAATCTGACTCTGCACAGAGTTAAATTGAGTTGCAAAGTAAAGCTTAATGAGTTGAGTTAAGTTCTAAAATCTGAGTCTAACTTAACTCAACAGTCACTTTAAGTGTTCTTATTCAGCATTACTTAGTCAGAAAAAGCTATTATAATTTTGCTTTTATTATTACTCAGCATCATCTCTGCTTCTTTATTCTTATTTATAAAGACATTAAACATTGTTGAAAGCTAATAATTATAGAATGAAACAACATTAGCTTTTGTCTTCAAAGTCATTATAAAGAAGTATTAAAAGTATAATATATATTAATGATTTTTCTTGTTTGCTATGTGCTCTGAATTAAATATGCTGCTATTAAAAATCTATATAGCAAGATTTGAATTCTTATCTTCAGTTATAGTAAATTATTTATAACTATTAAATTAAATGATTTATTCTTAATGCTTAATTACTTCATTTAGACAGTTATCTCAACAGCTTTAAATATATTTATTTACTTTTTCAATTTAATCATATCAACACAGACTAAATATCAAATAAAATTGATACATCTTTTCTTTAATTATTGAGAAAGTACTTTTTGCTTTAAGAAGCTTATACAAAACTTATATTTTTTTAACATTTATAATTAAATTGTTTTGCTGAGCAATATCTTCATTCTTTTTTTACTCAGTCATCACATTCTGATCTGCAAAAAAGATCACTACATATAAAATTAAAGTCTGATACAGAACATTATAATCATTTATTAATACTCATTATATTCATTCTTTACATATCTTTTAACAACAATCTTCTTTCTTATCTTAACTGCATATTTCATTCTTTAAATTCTCATCTTAAGCTTCTTATATTCTAAATTATGTTTAAAATCTATATTTAATCTATTCATTATCATATCATTCTGCTCTTAAGTCTCTTCAATATCAGTATCTGTGAATGCATTAATTACTGAAGAATATGATGAGATCAATTTTTAAGTAATATTAGAACATAAAAAACTTAATAAAAAAATAAATAAAGAATTTCTAAATTCTTAAATATGATTTAATCTCTGATTTAGTACACACTTTGTGCATTATAATTAAGCATTATAATAAGTGAAGTTATGTACTAGATTTTAAGTTGAAAGAAGTAAAAGAAGCAGCTAAAGTACTTTGAGACAGTGCAGCATTAAGTGTAAATTTAAAGTAATTAATAAATGTCTTTATTCTTTTTTATTAATCAGTAAAGTCTTCTTTCTTTAGATGTGCAGCAATGTTTAAGATAGATAAATTAATTTTATTGATTTTTTTCTTTTTCTTTTTTTCAGATTGAGATAAAGAGTCTGATGTATCAATAAAATGTGTTTTTTTATTAATGAATTTATTTAATTCAATAATGAAAGATATGAAGTCTGATGCTTTTGCTATGTTAATGAGTTAATTTAATTCAGTAATGAGAAATATGAAGTTTTAATGCTTTTATTACATTGATAAAGATAATCTTTATACTCAGTTTTCTCTATTCTAATAATATATCTCTAAAATAAAAGTCAGCATCAATCTCTTCATTACTTACTTTACTTATATGATGCAAAAAGAAAATGTAAAAAGCTTAATGCAAAAAGTAAGATGTTTTATAGAAAGAAAATGTAGAAAGTGTTATATTAAAGATAAGTAAATTTGTTAAGTTTTTATATTATTATTTATTTACATAAATGTTGTGTTTTTGTTATCAGTGAATTTGTAGATAATTAAGATCAATTTAAATTAAGCTGCACAATTATTTAAATTTATTAATTTATGATCATTTTTTTTAAGTCTATTATCTGTGTAATATCTCAATCATATTAGTTGCAATTTCTTTATTAAGTATAGATCTTCTCACAGTAAAGAAATTGACATTAAAATTATATTGTATAACATGATAAAGATATAATGAAAGTTAAAGTTATAGAGAAATATTAAGCAGACTCTAAAGCTTGTGAATTTGACAACATAAGATTTATTAGAGAGAACAGAATATGAATTACAGATAAAGATATATAAGATAGAATTAAGTTTATTGTTAAATATAACTCATGATAGCTTTGCTATTAGTGTGGTGTCACCTTTTAACAGATTATGAGCTTAAGTTAGTGAAGTAATTTCTTGTCTAAAATCTCAAAAAGATATATGTCTAGGTTACTTCAGTTGATGATTTAAGTTCATGATGAGAAAGTAAGCTCAAAGATTATAAGTTTAAATCACTGTCTGTGTGCATTCTTTACACCTGCAGAACACTGAATGTCATGATGTATGTATGTGCTTTAGAAAATTGTGAGTTAGAAGAAGTGTTAAATATAATTCATGATAGCTTTGCTATTAGTGTGATGTCATCTTTTAACATTTATAAAATGAAAGCAAAGAATGAGTTGTTAAGCATAATATCTTTAAAGAAGAAGATTAAATCATTAATAATTCTTTTTTTTTAAATTAGTTTCTGCACAAAAAGAATTAAGTAAATCACATAATTGTATCATTAAATTAAATTAAAATGCTCAATTTTAATGCTCTTTAATCAGTTTTTGCAATGCAGCAGCAACAGTATTGATAGAAGCTGCATTCTTTCATTTTAAATTTAGAATTCTTTTCACTACTGATTGAAGAGATTTCTGATCAGTACAATAACAGCTTAAAGTGAAATTAATTAATCATTATAGATTTATAAAAGACAGGTAAAACATATCTTTATACATTTTTTTAAAAGTATAAGCTCTTATATATTAAGAATCTCTTTCATAACTTATTTGTGATATAGTTGTTGAGCTACATAAGAAAGAAAATCTGATAACATTAGAAAAATTATAAAAAATGAAAGTAATCTTTTATACATTGCAGATTTACTAAAAAGATAAAGTGTATTAGTCAATGTATTTTTGCTTTGTAGAGAATGAGTAATTTGATAATTAAATTAATAATGCTTATATATAATATTTATAAAGCAGACATGTAGTTAAACAAGAAGAGTTGTGTGCAATATTAATTAAAAATGTTGCAATAGTAGCTGCTGCCAATATAAAGCTGCTTAATAACAGAAACTAATTAATTTTAATTTAATTTAAACTGTCAAGAATAACTCAACTTAACTCTGTCTGAAATCTGACTCTGCATAAAGTTAAATTAGATTGTAAAGTAAAGCTCAGTAAGTTAAGTTAAGTTCTAAAATTTGAGTTTGACTTAACTTAATAGTCAGTCTAGTATTTCTTTTAAGTTCTTAACTTTAAAAATTTTTATAAGAGCTTGCTTAAATCAATAAATATATAGTAGATTTATTGAGATTATAACAATATCATTTACATAAAGAAGCAGCATGATCTCTTTGATGCTGTAAAGAAGAAGATAAAAATCAATATTACTTTAATGAAAATTTAACTTAATCAGTTCAGTAATACATTATTTATATTGAAAGAAAGAAGATACTTATACTATATTATGCTGTCTAGTGAAACTTTATGACTGTATACTTATGAACTGCATAATCATCTTAAGAAAGTTAAGAATATTGACTGCAGTCAACATCATTAAAGACTTTACTCAGCTTTTAATGTTAATTTTAATTGACTCAATAAAAATAGTTAAAATACTGTTTCTTAATACTTTTATTTAATGAAACTGCATCTATTAACTTTCACTGATAGTAAACAATAAATAACTCAATACATTGTTATAAATTTAATAAATCATTTAAGACTTTAACTAATCATTAACAGTGAGTTCTATAAGTTGATTGAAACTGTTTAAAGATTTATTTATGCAGATTACAGATGTTATGATAAAAGATATTAATGTACTTTAATTATTTATATATATATACATTTTTAATCAAAATCAAAACAATCTAATTGTCTTCTTTAAACTAAATAAATGAAGCTATTTAATAAGCTTTGTTCTTTTAAATATTTATACATTGTAAATTGACTTTAAAATATTTACTTATATTTATATCTCTCAACATTTATCTGAGTCAGATCTTAATCTTTATATACATTAATATGATTATATATTCAATCTTAATAATTAAGATAACAATAAACTTTTACTTTTAATTTATTTACAACACTAACACATTTAAGCAGTATGAGTCTTAACTGTAAAAAGACAAAATTAAAGAAACTGTAATAGTTAATCTTTTCATACAGACACTACAGCACAAGATTATTTAAAAGAAGCTGATCATTAACTTTTAGTTAAATGATGCTCATCTTTACAATCATGACACACAGATTAGACAGTGTTTCAACTGTGAACAGTAAGATTACATACAGTCTGTCTATGAAAAGATGATGAAGTGCAGCATATACATAGATACATATTAAATCATGAACTGCTCTAAAAAGAGAGTTTTATGTGTGAACTGTGATTAGGCTCATAAGACATGACAGAAGACAATGTGCAAAATTTTTAAAAGCTTTTTTATCATTTATTAAAAGAAATGTATGATCTTAACAGTCAAAATGACAGCAATTTGCAGTCATTTTACAATTACAATATAACTGTCATCACAGTCTGATGAATTTAGAGTTATTCAATCAAGAAAGTAAGAAAAGTTTTTAAATACTGTGTCAATATCAATTAAACAGAGCTTTAATCACTTACAAGACATCTTAATAATAGTATAAGATCTTACTCAGATTAAGCTCTTTACATTAAAACTTAGTGACAGTGATTAGAAAAGTTATTTAATGTATAATGAGATGTTAACAAATCTTATAGAAGAAAATGCTGTACAATTAAAGTTCTTTTCATATTAAATATCTGAATTCTTCAATTTAACTGTGATCTTGCAAACTATAGCATGACAAAACTCATTCTAAATGCAGTTAACTTAAACACTCATTAAGTGCTGATTATACAGAAACAGACTTTCAACAAATATACAGTATTTATTTACTGTTTTAAGATTATACTTTAACAAGTGATGTTGACTCAGCATTTAAGATATGCTTTATGATCAGTAAGAAGACTTTAACTTATATTTGATTGTTTTAATTATATAATCAATATGTAACAGCACTGCACATGTGCCTTACAGATAAGAACATCATCATTATAAATATATATAATTTGCAAAGCAACAGATCACAAATTCAGACTTAACATACTATACAATAGATTATTTATAAAATCAAAGAAAAGATTATGCTTCTAAGAAATTTCAATGCTCATTATTTCTTCTGAGAAGACTTACATGTCATTTATAAAACATAATTGAAACATCTCTGCATTGCAACAATAGTAAATGATTTCTCACTATTTACTTTAAGAAAACTGTCAATCTGAAAGAGAAACAATCAACAGAGTGTCATTGATCTTATATTTATCTTAGTAATAATTAAGAAATTAATTTAATTCTATAATTCAATGAATCACTGAGCAATCACTTAAGATTACATCTCAATAGACATTTAAATTGTAATATTAATGAAGAAGTCAGCATTAAGCAAGTACTATGTACTGAAAAAGCTTAACAAGAAGAGATTTGAACAGTATCTGTGTCAGAAAAAGTTAATGTATATATTATGCTTATTTACAGCTCTATAACAAATCATTTACAAGAATTTAAAGAAACACTGCTTAAAGATTTGCTTATATGCATAAGTAAATTCTTAGTGATCATTAAGAATCTTAAAACTTCTTGTGAGTGCAAGATATGCAAAACAACAGTATAATGACATTAAGATAAATTACAATAAGATATCTTATCAATTCTTTTAAGATCTACTTAAAAAGAAATTACAACATATAAGATATACAAACTGACAACAGTTCATTGAACAGTCAATTTCAGTCTTAAATAACTTTTATAAAAACAGTTTGTGAAGATTGTTGCAATAAAGCAAGCTTTATATAAACAAATCATAAGCATCATTTCACATTTCATTTTTGTGAAGATCAGATCAGAATAATGTAAGTAGTGATAATTTTATTAAGATATAAAGTCTGACAAAGAAGTTTTTCTTAAAAGAAGAGCAAGCAGATCTTAAAAACATCAATAATGAGTTATTTACATCTTTTACACTTAACATTTTCTTAACAATTACTGTAAAGCAGATTAAGCAGACAATTCATAAACTGTTAAATGATAAAGTTTTAAAGTTAAACAACATTTTAAATGAAGCTCTTAAGACTGCAACTCTCTTCATTAAAAATGATTTTATATAAGTAATTAACAGATACTTTATCAGTAAATTGATATCTAAAAGCTTTCAAGAATTCATTATAATAATTTTATAAAAGAACAAAAAAATAAACTATTTGCTGTTAAGCAGTTACTGTCTCATTGTACTGAAAAACATAATTATAAAGCTGCTGAAAAAGCTGATTGCAGAGAAATTGCTGAGACAATAAAGATATATAATTTTATTTTATAAAATTAAATAAAAATCAAAAGAAAAAGATCTACTCTTATTGCTTTAAAGCTGCTTACATTCTGTGTCAATACTGTATAAAAGATAAAGTCAGAGTGCATAGTCTTAATGCTTAGTGTTGATCTCAGTGAGATATTTAATAATGTTTTATATAAAAGATTATTACACATTATGCAATCTGCAAAGTTCTCATCATAAATTATTTACATTATAGAATGCTTTCTGATTAAATGTCATACAAAAATAATCTTCTCAGAATTTGAAAGTAATTAAATACTTATAAAAATAAAGATTTCTTAAAAATTTTTACTTTCTTTAATTCTCTTTCTATTCTTTGTGTCAGAACTGCTGACAATGTTTGAGCACTCAGAGAACAAGATGATGACATTTAACTTTATAAATAATATAAATTTAATTATATAGAGAATTTCAGCATAGACAAATTGCTATAAATTGAAGTTAGCTTATAATCAGTGTATTGTATGAGTAAAGAGACATAAAGTGAGATTTATATTAAATAAATATAAGTTAATTTATTTTACAAAACATTACAAAGATCTCAGTGAGAATCTGATGAGCATAATATGTTTTGATGATCAGATAATTCTGACAGAGACAATATTGCAGATATTAAGTGTTTAGATTGACATATAATTAAGATAAAAAGAGTATATACAATAGATAGCTTAAAAAGACATTATGATATTTAAAGTTCTTTTATGTATTATATTATTTATATAAGACTCATTTACAAAGCAGTTCTGACTGCTTTACACAGCAGTGATCTGATTAATTATACTATATAAGTTATAGATATGAGATCTGTAAGATGATGATGTTTCATTAATTATCTTATTTATTAAATTACTGAAGTGTCTACAAAATCATTGTTTAAGAAAAATAATGAAAGTCTATAAAAGAACACTCATAACTATTTTAAAGCAGAAATTCAATGTTTAGTTTCTGAATCTGTACATAAAACACAAGATAATACAGAGATCTCTTAAAACAATTGACAATTTAGTCTTTACAAAAATTAAATAAATAATTAATATAATCTAAATAGCACTTTGAGTTTCTATTGATAAAATATCAAGAAGATGTAGATGCAGTACAGTCTTCATAATTAAATCATTAATAATGATGAAGAATTTACAGCAAAGAGTAATGATATAAATAAAGAAGTAGAGACAGCTTTAAATACAATTAAGAAGATAGTAAATGAATTTACAGAAAGTACTGATTAAATAAATAAATTTAAAATGAAAATAAAGATGAATCTGTAAGTCAGTAAGACAAAAAGTAACTATATAAAAGTTAAATTGAGCTTAATCAGTTCATTAACTTTATAAAAATCTTTATAAGCACAAAACAACAGCACTGTTTTTGCTTTACATAAAGATGCTAAGTCTTAATGTTTAACTGATCTTTATGAAAGTCTCAGAGATTAATAAATAATGTTTATGTAATTAATTAATATAAATTATACAATATGTACTTCTCTTTTACCTGAATTACATTGATTTTTATACTCATTACTTTTAAAAAACTGAAATCACAAATCTTTGCAAAGCTCTTTTAACAGTAGTCAGCACTCATTAGACAACTTAATAATTAATTGTAAATAATTTATTTAATTATTTTAATTTTGCACAGCAGATCATTCAGAAGAATATCTCAGAATATAAAGATTTTATATATTTAAATAATTAAAAGATAATTCAATAAATTGAGATAGATTCAGTGAATTAAAAGAGATTATTTATTGTTCAGTGAAAGTAAATATTTAAGAAATGGACATAATACAAACTTATTGATATATAAAAAAGATAATAATAATTAATTAACATTCTGTTAAGATAATGTCTGTAAAGCAAAATTAAGATTTTCTTACTTGTTAAGAAGTGATGTTCTAGCTGCTTCTATGAAGTGAGATAGAATTAACATCAGAAACTGAGTGAAGACTTTATTTACATTAATTGCAGTCAACATTCTTTCTACTTCTTCTGTAACTCTCTCAATCAAGATGTGCTCATAGACAACACAGTTTAGAGATTTCACTAAATGATATAGTATAGCATGAATATTTACTTTCTTTCAATACGGCCCCTACTGGGAGACTGGTGGGGGTAACGCGAAGCAGTTAATAGCTGTGGGGCGTGGTACATAATGGCAGTGAGGAGAGCGGGCTTGGGCCGCAACCAGACTGTCTATGTGGCCCGAGAGGATGGAGGCGCATGTCGGTTCATATGCTGGAGGGGTGTGCTGCGGTGGCGCCACACTGGTGAAGGATATGGGCTTAAGGAGCAAACTGCGATTGGAGTGTAGACAAGGGTTTTGCGCTGGGCCCGAGTCTCAAGTGTGGGGTCAAATGGTGAGCGAAAGCAAGAGTCCTGCGAGCCACATGGTAAGAGCATGGCAGAGGCCCTGTAGGGGGATGTCCGACTCTGCGTTGTACTGTAGTGGTTAGCCATAGCAATACAATAAGATCGCCGCCACGCGGATTCGCGCGCCCTCTACTTCCGGAGGGCCGGGCTCGCGGACCTACACAGCGCCCTATCCACG